>ERZ808246.57-NODE-57-length-94913-cov-7.926901_pt1 | contig 94913 bp, 81 predicted proteins | sample MGYA00521083_ERZ808246 | MGnify/ENA primary metagenome ERZ808246 (study PRJEB31516, sample SAMN03275577) | gut metagenome | biome: mammalia-associated habitat; material: feces | host: Papio cynocephalus | place: Kenya | collected 2012-07-07 ... | reverse complement strand
CGACAATCCAATCATTTTCGCCGGCAACTTGATCACTTTCGCTAGTAGCTTGATCACTTTCGCTAGCAGCTTGATCACTAGCTTGATCACTTCTGCTGGAAACTTGATCACTTTCGCTAGCAGCTTGATCACCGGCTTGATCATTCGCAACGACGGGAACAGTGAAACCATGATCAGCTAAGCGGTCGTTGGCGGGCGGGATGTTTCTTCCGATACGAAAAACCTCCGCGTTGCGGAGGTTTTTCAAAGGGTTTAGCGTCCGGTTCGATCGGCGGCTTTGGCCATCAGGAACGATTTTTGCGGCAACGCTTTTTTACGTTCCGGACTGATGTAAACCATATCGTCCGTCCACGGGATCATCACCTTTTTAGATTCGCCCGTCTGCATTTGCGCGACCTGCGGATCCATGACTTTGTGGTGCAATTCGTCGTGCGGTTTGATCGGCATCAGGATCAGATTTTCAAAAACGTTCTGGCCGCCGCCGTGAATCGGCAGTTTGTGGTGGACGTTGTATCCGACGGGGGCGTGGCCTTTTTTGATCTGGTCGATCTGTTTGTCCGTCAATCCCAAATCACGCAAGGCCGGTTCCTGCGTTTTTCCGATGTGTTTCAAAAATTCCTCGCGCACGGCGTTGAACGCGCGGCGGCGTCTTTTGCGCGTCTGTTTGTCGGGAACCGTCCATTCGACCTCTTTCAATTTGAAACCGTTGATTTCGGTGAAGTCGAACTTGCCGCGCGCGGCGTTCAGCTGCGCCTGCGTTTTCGGGGCTTTGCCCGCTTTTCCGGATCTGTTCTTTTTCGCGCGTTTTGTGTGAACGTAGCGATCTTCGGCAATCATGGCAACCATCCTTTTCAATCAAGAATCTCTTTAAACAGGATATTGCCACAAAAAGAATTTTTTGTCTATTTTTTTATCGCGCTTTTTGCATTTTTTGCAAAACGGCGGCCGCGGCGGCGTTTTGGTTCAACGCAGCTTTGACGCGTTCGCGGTCGGCCGGCGGAATGAAAATGCTGCCTTCGGGATAGGGAATTTTGACGGTCTTCGTTTCCCCCGGCTGCATTTTGCCGATCTGCACGTCGGACACCTTGTGAAAATCGGTGTGATAGGGATCGTTTTTGATCAAAATGAAGTTGGAAAACTCGTTTTTTCCGCCGCCGCCCAAAGGATGTTTGTGATGGACGTTGTACCCGTTCGGCGCGCACCCTTTCGCCATGCCGGCGATCATGTTGTCCGACATTCCCAGCGCCTTTAACACGGGCGTCTGCGTTTGCGCCAGATGTTTCAGGAACGCTTTGCGCTGCGGGGTGAACGACCGGCGCATTTCCTTGATTTTCTTTGTTCCGGCGGCGGTGTATTCCATTTCGACCATGGGGACGCCGTGAACGGAATCGGGCAGGGCGGCAATGCGTTTTTGGCGTTCGATTTCCTGTTGCGCGGCACGTTCGGCGCGGCGGGCTTCCTTTTCCGCCTTGGTCGGTTTGCGCATGATCAAATCGGTCATTGTCAGCGTCCCTTTCCGTTGCCGACGGCTTGACACATGGCCGTCCGGCGTTTGATTTCCTTCAGCACGTCCTGCAAAGTGACGTTCTTGCGCTTGCCGTAAGTCTTGCGCCCCTGCTTCGCCCATTTTTCCAAAAACTTGTATTGCGGCGCGGGAACGTAAACGGGCGTTTCCGGATCGGGCAGAACGACGTTGCGCGTGTCGCCCTCTTTCATGCCGCGCGTCTGCGGGTTGATCAGGTGGTAGTGCGCCATGTCGTGATAGGGTTCGCGCCGGATCAGAACCAGATTTGAAAAATCGTTCGTTCCGCCGCCGAAAATCGGCACTTTGTGATGCGTGTTGAACCCGTGCGGGGTGTATCCGTGTTTCATCCCCTCGATCTGGCGTTTGGTGATGCCCGCCTTGCGCAAGGCGGCCTGCTGCGTTTCCGCCAGCCATTTGACGAAAGCGGCGCGCTTTTCCATTTCAAATTGCGTTCTGCGCGCGGCGCGTTCCTGTTTGGACGGGATGCGGAATTCGACCGTCCGGCACGGCATCCCCAGAAAAGACTCCGGCGTTTTGGCAAAGCTTAGTGGTTCCTTGGGCGTCGATTTGCGTTCGCGGTGCGGCCGTTTGGCGTGCAAATAGCCGTCCGACTGCAAAATTTGTCCGTTTTCCCGTTCAAGGTTTGCCATGGATGAACCCCTGTTTGTTGACGCCGGCAATTAGTGGCTTGCCTGCTTGCGTTTAAAAAGAGTATATCATATGAAAAACGGACTGCAAGTTTTTTGACAAAAAAATATTTTTTGGAAAAACAGGAAAGAAACGGACGGAAAATGAACGGAAAAAAACGGAGTTGCGCGGGGTGTCAGGGCGTTGAAGGGGCGTTTTCGCATCTGGCCGCGCGCGAAATCTTTCCTGAAAGGGAAATTCGGTTTTACGCGACGTTTGACGCCGTTTTGTCGGCGGTTGAAAACGGCGAGGTTGATTGCGCCGTCCTGCCGGTCGAAAATTCTGCGGCGGGGCGGGTGGCGGATATGCACCGGCTGCTGCGGGACACGGATCTGTTTGTCACGGCGGAACATTTCGTGCGTGTCCGGCATTGTCTGCTGGGGACGCCCGAATCGACGTTGAAAGACGTGAAAACGGTTCTGTCGCATCCGCAGGCGCTATCGCAATGCGCGTCGTTTTTGAAACGGGGCGGCTATGAAACGCGGGCGGCGGCGAACACCGCGATGGCGGCCGAAACGGTCGCGCGCGAGGGGGACAAGACGCTGGCGGCGGTCGCGTCGCGTGCGGCGGCGGAGCTGTACGGGTTGAAAGTGCTGGCGTCGGACATTGAGGATTCGGCCGCGAACACGACCCGTTTTTGGGTGATGTCGGCCGCGCCGGCGCGAAACGTCGATCCGGAAACGGCGGTTACTTCGTTCATTTTCTGGGTGAAAAACGAACCGGCCGTCCTGTATAAATGTCTGGGCGGATTCGCGACGAACGGGGTTGACCTTTTGCGGTTGGAAAGCTACGTTGATCCCGAACGGTTTTTAACCTCCGCCGGATTTCTGGTCGATGTCGCCGCCAGCGCGGAAGCCGACGGGTTCAAAAGGGCGATGACGGAGTTGTCGTTTTTCGCGCAAAGGGTCAAGATTCTGGGAACGTATGCGGCCGATCCGCTTCGCGCCGAAATGAAAAAACGCCAACGGGAGTGTTTGAAATGAAAAAAGTTTTGAGCGTGTTCGCGCTGATAGTTCTGAGTACCGGAACGGCCGCCGCCGACGGGGACGGTTTTTACACGCGTTTTGACGCCGGTTATTCGACCGGCGCGCATCAGGGCGTGGGCAAAGGCGTGACCGTTCAAACGGGATTCGGTCGGAAAAAGGGGATTTTCCGCGGCGAATTCACGGTGGAATACACGCGCAACCGCACAAAGGGCGCGGCGTTTGACGGTTTGGCCGGTTCGTCGCGCACCCGATTGATGTCGCTGGCCGCGATGGCGTCGGGGTACGCCGATTTGTTCACCGTCAAAGGGGTGACGCCGTACATCGGGGCGGGCGTGGGCGCGTCGCGCAACGATTTGCCCGATTTTGTTGTTGACGGGCGTCAGTTTTTCGGTAATACGAAATACCGTTTGGCTTGGAAAGCGGCCGCCGGAGTCGGAATCGACCTGCCGGCGCGTTTGGTGTTGGACATAGGGTTTTCCTATGCCGGTTTGGGACGCTTTTCCACGAAAGACAACCCGCGGCCGCCCTTGCGTCAGGAAATGAACGTGCGCAAGTTCACGGCCGGTTTGCGCTATAATTTTTAACCGGAGCGGATGACCGTGATGCACGATTTGTTATATTGCGTCGTTTTACACCAACCGTTGTGGATATGGTTGATGTTTTTCGGCATTTTTTCGGCCGTCCTGTTTTTGGATCTGGGCGTTTTGGAAAAGAACGCGCAGGAAATCAGCGCGAAAAAAAGTTTGGTTTTGTTTTCGGCGTATGCCGGAATCGCCAGCCTGTTCGGCGGGTGGATGTATTGGTATTTCGGTCGGGAAATGGCGGCGGAATACTTTATGGGATACGTTGTCGAAATGGGGTTGTCGATCGACAACGTTTTCGTGATGTCGCTGGTGTTCGCCTATCTGGGGGTGCCGCGCCCGCTGCAGCACCGCGTTTTGTTCTGGGGGATTCTGGGCGCGGCGATCTTGCGCGGACTGATGTTCGTCATCGGGGCGGAAATTTTGGACAGGTACGACTTTGTCTTGCTGATTTTCGCCGTTTTCCTGATTTATTCCGGATTGAAAATGCTGATTTCGGAAGAAGCCGCCGTTAACCTGTCGAACAGCCGGATACTGCGTTTCCTGCGCCACTACCTGCGTTTGACGACGGAATTGCGCGGCGAACATTTCTTTGTCAAAGAACCGTCGCAATCCGAACCGGGGAAAATGAAATGGTACGCCACGCCGCTGTTTCTGGCGCTGCTTTTGATCGAATTCGGCGACGCGCTGTTCGCGATCGACAGCGTTCCGGCGATGTTGGCCGTGTCGCATGAAACGTTTGCCGTGTATTCCAGCGATATGTTCGCCGTTTTGGGACTGCGCGCCCTTTATTTCCTGCTGTCCGCGGCTTTGCACCGGTTTTCGTATCTGCAGCCGGCCTGCGCGGTTTTGCTGGTGACGATCGGGATCAAGGTTTTCATCGGCGAATTCTGGTTCAAAGTGGATGACCGCATATCCCTGCTGATCACGTTCGGGCTGTTTTTCGGCGGCGTGATGCTGTCCCTGATCAAAACGGGCGCGCAGCAGGAGGAATTGGAAGACCGCGAACGTCAGCGCGCGGCATCCTGATCCCGCCCTTTGAAACCGGAGGAAAATTGAAAAAACTCGCTGTTCTGTTGCTGTGCCTCGCGGCCGCCGCGTGCCGGACGGCGGAAACGGCGCGGGGCGCGTCGGGCGGGTTTTGGATTTACGCCAAATACGTCGCGACGGGGGCGGGCGTTTTGCGAAAACAATACGTCGAAATCAAATCCGACGGTTCGATCGGTGCCATGACCGCGGTTCGGCCGGAAAACGTCCGGATCGTTGACGGCGGGCGGCACGTTTTGGCGGCGGGGATGATCAACGCGCACGACCATCTGTCCTATGATCACAACATTCCCTATTTCGTCAGGGCGGACGGCCGCTTTAACTGCCGCCGCGATTGGGGCGGCGGATGCCGCGGATACAAAAGGATGCCGCGCCATAAAACGGATCGGCCGGAACATCTGATCCTCAGCGAGCTGCGGCAGGTCGCGGCCGGAACGACGGGCAACATCGGCAACGGCGGGTACAAGGGGTTCCTGCGCAATTTCGGCGACGGGTCAAACGAAGGGCTGGTTCTGCCGCGCGCGGTGTGGAACGACACGTTCCCGCTGAAAGACAACATCGGCTGCGACAATATGCTGGCATCGGGGGACGGCTATCCCCTGCATCCGTACAACAAGCCCGAAACCGTCTATATCGTTCACATCGCGGAGGGCAAGGACGCCGTCGCGCGCAACGAATTCGTCAACATCAGCTCCGGCGAAACGGACATTCTGAACGGGGCGACGGGGTTGGTTCACGCGGTCGCCCTGCTGGAACAAGACGTGCGTAAAATCGCCGACGCCAAAGCGACGGTCGTTTGGTCGCCGCGGTCGAATCTGACGCTGTACGGGGTGACGGCGCCGGTGTCGCTGATGCGGGATTACGGGATCAATCTGGCACTGGGGACGGATTGGGTGTATTCGGGATCAACGCATTTGCTGGATGAATTGAAGGTCGCCGCCGCCTATAACCGCGATTACCTGAACGGTTTGTTTTCCTATGCCGAATTGTGGAAAATGGCGACGGTCAATCCGGCGGCGTTGTTGCGGGCGTCGGATCAAATCGGCGCCGTGCGGACGGGGATGCGCGCCGATCTGGCTTTGTTTGAAACGGACGGGCGTGATCTTGCGGACGACGAATCCGTTTATCGAACGCTGGTCGAATCGGAACAGCGGGCGGTGGTGCTGGTTTTGCGCGACGGCAAAGTCTTGTACGGCGATCCGGCGTTGTCGGACGGGATTGTTTCGCCGGACGACGGAGAAGTCTTGGAGTTGGGCGGCGAAAAACGCTTTATCGCAGCAATTTCCGAAACGGGATACGCGATGGCCGCAATTCTGGCCGCGAACAAAAGGGGATTGGTCGAAAAAACGCCGCGCAAGCCCGTTTCGATCCGCCCGTCCGATTTGAACAACCGGCTGTATCCCGCGGCGAAACCGTATTCGGGCGAACGGACGGCCGATGATCCGGACGGGGACGGCGTCGGCGCGGCGGATGCCGATCCGCTGTATTTCAATCCGGTGCGCCCCGTTGATCTGACGGACAACGGCGGACACCAGACGCCCGCGCGGCGGAAATAAAGCGCGGCCGCCCTCTTGCCAATGCGGGGAAAAACACCTATATCCGTGTTGTCGGGAAATGCCCGCGTCGGGGTTTTCCGGCGACGGAGGTCGAAAACGACTCCGCCGTTTATTCGCTTTTTTAAGGAGAAACAAGATGGCTTTATTGACAACAAACAATCCGTTCATGCTGGGGTTTGATTCTTTGGAACGTATGCTGGACAGGGCGGCGAAAAATTCGGAAAGCTATCCTCCTTACAACATTGAACAGATTGACCCGTCGCATTTGCAAATCACGATCGCCGTGGCCGGTTTCGGCGAAGACGACCTGTCGATCGAGGTGCAGGACAAACAGCTGACCGTCAGCGGCCGCCGCGTCGAGGATGAAAACGCCTCCGCCCGCCGGTATTTGTACCGCGGCATCGCATCGCGCCAATTCCAACGGTCGTTTGTTCTGGCCGACGGCATCGAAGTCGAGGACGCGCATCTGGACAACGGGTTGCTGCACATCGACTTGAAACAAAACGAACCGGAACAGAAAATCCGCCAGATCAAGATTTCCAAAAAGGAACACGGCGGAAAAATCGAAAAACCGTCCGAAAAGGCGAAAATCGAAAAGAAATAAGACAGCGAAAGGGGAAACGCCATGCCGGCGACCGAGATTGAAAAAAACATAACGGCCGACGATTTGGCCGAAATGGGCGTGAATTCCGTTGCCTACATCCGTCAGAAAACCGTTGACGACCGCAAAATGTGGTTTGTTTACGCCGCCGAAGGCACCGAATTGGCCTGTACAGACGATGAAAACGAGGCTATATCTATGGCCATTGACAACGAATTGATACCGGTGAGCGTTCATTGACACACGATACGGCGGACACCTGCGAAAGGTGCGGAAAATCTTTGAAGCTCTGCGTCTGCACGGACGCGGAGCCTTTTGATAACAAACATTTCGTCCTGATTTTGCAGCATCCGCAGGAACAGGACAAAGAGCTTGGAACGGCGGGAATCATCTGTTCGATGCTGAAAAACGCGCGGCTGGAAATCGCCCTGTCCCGTCCGTCGTTGGCCGCGGCGCTGAAACGGCCGGCCGATCCGAAAAAATGGGGTGTCCTGTATCTGGGGGCGCAAAACGAAACCCCCGTGGCGTCGGGGCTGTACGCGATCGGACGCAAGGGAAACCTGCTGGACGACACCGCGCGGCGTCTGGCGGAATTGGAGGGGATCATCCTGCTGGACGGGTCGTGGTCGCAGGCCAAAGCGTTGTGGTGGCGCAATCCGTGGCTGCTGAAAACGCAGCGTTTGCTGCTGGTGCCACAAAAGCGGTCGCTGTACGGCAAATTGCGCAAGGAACCCCGCAAGGAAAGCGTTTCCACGTTGGAGGCGTGCGCCCAATGCTTGGATTTTCTGGGCGAGGATGCGCAAATCTCATCCGGATTGACGGCCGCGTTTGCCGAAATGCTGGAAAAATACAAAGCGTTGCGATCCGCCGGAAAATAAGCCTGTTTTAGACAAAAAATACTTGATTGTCCAATTCCGTGTGATACAGTGGTCTTAACACCACTTTATCAAGGCAGGCTTTTATGGAATACATTCACGCCAAACGCGCCCGCGGAGTCGGCAAACAATACGGATACAACAACAACGGCCGTCCGTCGGCGGGCGGAAACAGCCGTCAGCGCGCCGAACGCGGCGAATTTGATTTCGACGTTATCAACGGTTTCAAACTCAAAGAGGTCGAATTTAAAGCCCCCGGAAAGAAAACGCGCGTCGCCATGCGCGAACAGTTTAAAACGCAGGTGCGTCCGGCCTTTTTAAAATATGTCGCGGCGCATTATGAAAAGGAATTGCGCGCCATGGGCATTTCCGACAAAGGGTTGGAAACCATGCGCAACGGCCGCAGCGTCAACGGGTACAACGTGCATCACAAACTGCCGATTCACGGCGGCGGCACGAACGATTTTAAAAACCTGATCATCATGCCGATTCCGCCGCACGACGAATTGCACCACGAGGTCATCGACCCGCAGCTGAAAGGAAAGGATCTGGCCGCGGGCATTAAAATCAAGCTGCCGTGGAGCGACGATATGGTCTGGAAACGTCCGGCGCAGTCCCGCGAAAAATTGAACGCGGTTGTGGCGGCGGCGGCTTTAAAACGGCGCGAACGTTAAAAAACGTTGAAGAACGGCGAAAACTTCTTTAGAATGACGGCAGTTTTCTGTTTACAGTCTTAGGAACGAACAAATGATTGAAGATATTCTGAAAAAATTGTCGCCGGAAGAAGGCGCGATGATTGTCCGCCCCGCTTCCAGCAAAGATTTGGCGCAATGTCAGAAAGATATGGCGGAAATCGGTCTGCCGGCCGTGCCGCAGGGCTATATCGACTTCCTGCGCGAAGTCAACGGGTTCGCTTGGAACGGCATCGAATTTTACAGCACCGATCAGGTGACCGATCCCGAAAGCAGCTACACCCTGAACGACATCGTGACCGCGAACGAGGATTTCGCCGATTATAACGACGATTTGGAAGGATTCGTTTTGTTGGGGCGCGCCGACGACGATCTGTACGTTTACAACACGGCCAACGAAAAATACGAAGTGCTGGATTTCACCGGTCACGACGTGATGGAGGATTTCGACACTTTCGACGCCATGTTTGAAGGGGTCGTCACGCCGCGGCTGTAAAACATTGCTGGTTACCGATTTCGATTTTGTTTTGCCGAAAGAGAGGATCGCCTCTCGTCCGGCGGAACCCCGCGAATCCGCCGGATTGCTTCATGTGTGTCCGCCGGATTCTTTTATTGACGGCCATATTTCCGATTTTCCCGCTTTGCTGCGGCCGGACGATTTGCTGGTGTTCAACGACACGCGCGTCATTCCCGCGCGCCTGTTCGGCAAACGGGGCGACGCGGCCGTCGAAGCGACCTTGTTCAAATCCGTCGGCCTGAATCAGTGGGAGGCTTTGGTCAAAAACGCCCGCCGCCTGCGCGAAAACGACATCGTGCGGTTCTATCCGCCGAACGATCCCGCCGCCGATCCGCTGGAGGCCAAAGTGCTTGGCCGCGGCGAGGACGGCATGACGGTCGTTTTGGAATTTCTGACCGACCCGTCCGTTTTGTTCGCGCAGCTGGAAAAATACGGCGTCATGCCTTTGCCGCCCTACATCCACCGTGAAAAAACGGGGTACGAGGACGACAAACGCAACTATCAAACCGTTTACGCCGCCCATGACGGCGCGGTGGCCGCCCCGACTGCCGGATTGCATTTCACCAAGGAACTGCTGGCGAAAATCGACGCGATGGGGATTGAAAACGTCAAAATCACCCTGCACGTCGGCGGCGGCACGTTCCTGCCCGTCAAAGTCGATGACACCAAAGACCACGTCATGCACGCCGAATTCGGCCATATCTCGCCGGAAAACGCGCGCCTGATCACGCAGGCAAAACGCGACGGTCGCCGGATCGTTTCGATCGGGACGACGGCTTTGCGCCTGTTGGAAAGCGCGGCCGACGACACCGGCGAAGTTCATCCGTTCAATCGGGAAACGTCGATTTTCATCACCCCCGGCTATCGATTCAAAGCGGTTGACGCGCTGTTTACGAATTTTCATTTGCCGTGTTCGACGCTGTTCATGCTGGTTTGCGCTTTTTCGGGCGTCGATTGCATGAAAGCGGCGTATCACCATGCGATTGAAAAAGAGTATCGGTTCTTTTCCTACGGCGACGCGTGTTTTTTGGAAAAAAAGAGCGAATAAAACTTGCGTTTTTGCTGTTTATTCTGTAAATGTGTTTAAAACATTGAACGGAGATGAAAATGTCTGATACTTTTACAAACGAAGATTTGCTGGCCTTTACGACGGAAATCGTTTCCTCGCACGTCGCCAACAACGAAACGACCGCCGCCGAACTGCCCAAATTGATTCAGGACGTTTACCGCGCTTTGGCGTCCGTCAACGCGCCGGAACCCGTCGCCGAGAAATTGAAGCCCGCGGTTCCCGTCAAGGAATCCGTTTTTCCGGATTACCTCGTCTGCTTGGAAGACGGCAAAAAATTGAAAATGCTGAAACGCCACCTGAAAACGGCGTACAACATGACGCCGGATGAATACCGCGCCCGTTGGAACCTGCCGGCCGATTATCCGATGGTCGCCCCGAATTGCACCGAACGCCGTTCGGACGTGGCGAAACGGATCGGTTTGGGAACGCGTCCCAGAAAATCGAAATAACGGAAAAGCGTCACTTTCGGGTGACGCTTTTTTTTACGGATATGAAAAATGAAGCGGAACGACACGGCGCAAACGCTGACCGTTTACGATCAGGGAACGGCGATCGCCGTCGGCATTGAACGCAGCGACAAAGCCAAACGCATCCGGTTGAGGGTCAGCCGCCGGACGGGCGCGGTCGTTTTGGTTTTGCCGCGGCGGGCGTCCGTTGACAAAGGGTGCGATTTCGCCGTTTCAAAATCCGCTTGGATCGCGGAACAACTGCGCCGCCTGCCGCCAAAACGGGTGTTTCAAGACGGGATGCCGCTGATTTTTTTGGGGCGTGAGGTCGTTATCCGTCATTCTCCGGCCGCGCGGCGCGGCGTGTGGTCGGACGGGAACGTCGTTTGGGTTTCAGGGGCGGCGGAGCATCTGGATCGGCGTGTCCGCGATTTTTTGAAATCGGAGTTCGCCGTTTACGCGTTGGCCAGGGCGCGCGAAACCGCCGCGAAAATCGACGCCAAAGTGCAAAAGCTGACGGTGCGCGACACCGTTTCGCGGTGGGGCAGCTGTTCGCGAACGGGACACGTCAGCCTGTCGTGGCGGTTGGGGCTGGCGCCGCTTTACGTCGCGGATTACGTCATCGCGCACGAAATCGCCCATTTGGCGCAAATGAACCATTCGCCCGCGTTCTGGCGCGTCGTTGCCGGCCTTTGCCCCGATTACGAACGGGCGGAGGCGTGGCTGAAAAAAAACGCCGATTATTTGTACAGCTTCGATTAAGTTCAGCTTTCTTTCGCGGCGCGGCTGAACAACCGCGGGGGCGGATTGGGGATCAGGTCTTTCGTGCCGTATTGTTCAAACAACGCGTCCAACAGCGGCGCGCCCGCCGGCGGCAAAACATATATGCCGGCGACGGTCGGGGATTGGCATCCGGTCGTTTCGGGAAAGCTGAACGGTTCGCCCGTGATCCGGCACCGCGCCATGTCGGCGAAAATGCGCGCTTCCATATATGTGCCGCTGTACCCGTACCGGTCGGAAAAATCGACGGCGGGCGGGCGGGAAAAGCGCGACCGCACCCGCGCGAAAACGTCCGCGTGACGGGGTAAAACAACGCCCGCGCCGTTCAACAGGCTTTTGAAATCGTTTAAAACCAGAGGATTTTTCCACCCGCCGCCGAACAACAGGAACGATTGCGGCATTTTCACGTTTTCGCCGATCATGGACAAAGCGGTCATAAACCCGTACGCGCCAAGGTATTCGACGGTGCGCAGCGCGTTTTCAAAACCGAAACGGGCGCAAACATCTGCGGCGTCCATTCTGTACCAGTCGGGGTCGGACGATTTCGGCGGCGGCAAAAGGTAGAAGTTGTCTCCGTTTCCGGTCACGGCCGCCGTGTCGAACAGCTCGGCCAGCAATTCGGAAACGATCCGCCCCCGTTCGCCGAACCGCCCGTCCAAATCGCACGGCTCGCCTGTTCCGAACCGTGTCAACGCGTCGGCAAAATGGTTGAACGGGCCCGTGTCCCAACCGGCGGTGACGCTTTGCCCGTCTGCCGTTTCGGAAACGACGGCGATGTTTCCGGTGTTGCCCGCGTTGCAAAACGCGACGGGAAACAGGCCTTTTCCTTTCAGATCCGCCGCGATGTGGGCGTTGTGGATCGGGGCAAGGGGCGCGCCTTCGCCGCCGTTGGCCATGTCGTCGGAACGGAAATCGTAAATGACGGGCAGGCCGGTCAACGCGGCCAGCCGCGCCGGATCGAACACCTGCAGCGTATAGGGGGCGGCGTCGCCCGCGACGGACGGCGGAAAATGCCCGCACGTTTGCCCGTGCAGTCCGATCGCGGCGATTTCCGATTTGTCAAAACCGCGGCAAAGCGTGTTGACCGTTTCGGCGACCAAATTGGTGTAGCTTTTTAAAACGGCCGTGAAAGCCGCGTCGTTTTTTAAAAAGGAAACGTCGTATTCATGACGGGCGATCCGTTCGCGCAACGTCAGAAAACCGTTTCGCAATTCCGCCGGATAGGGCAGGGAACACGCGGCCAGATCGGCCATGCGTCCGCCGTCGAATCGGGTCAGCACCGCGTCAACGGCGTCCAGCGAATTGCCGGTCATGACACCGACGGTGATCATGTTTTCCGCCTTATTTCAACGGCAGGGGGGTGACTTTGTATTGTCCGGGCGCCAGCTTCGGCGTGTCGGTTTTGACGCCGTATTCGCGCTGCGCGGGCTGGCCGGACGCGGTGGTCGGCATGGTCGGCGTTTCCTGCGGTCCTTTGGGCAGGACGAATTTTTTCGGATCGGACGGGAAAGCGTTTTTCTGGAAACGCATCAGCATATATCCCGTGCCGCCGCCGTAAGCGGGACCCGCCACGCCGAACGAATAGTTCGCCCCGATGACGCCGTAGTCCAAATCGACGTAGTCGATCGCGAAAACGGTCGAAACCATGGAATCGGACGTTGTTGTGAATTTGCAGACATAGCCCGTGTCTTCCATCAAAACGTAATCGGGCGATTTGACGAACAGGGCGTTTTTGGAACTCAGACAAGCGGGACGCACGGCGTTGAAATGCATATTGTAATCCAGCGCGACGCTGATGATCTGTTCCTTTTTCTGCAGCTTGACGCTCAGCAGTTTGGCGGAATCGACGACGACAGTCGCGGGGGTGACGCCGGCTTTGATATTGAATTGGATGTAGTTTTCAAAACACATTCTGGAATTCGGGTCGGCGTCGCAGATCAAAACGGTGGAATCGACGTTGTTGTCAAACAGGTTCAGCAGGCTGTTGTACAAAAATTCGCGCGTCATGTTCGTTCTGGCCGGCGCGCATTGTTGGGAACGGCACACGATGACCGACGACGGCGCTTTCGGTGTGACGATCGTGCGTTGGGTGAACGGGTCGGGCAACCCCGCGCCGCACCCGCCGACGGCGGCGATGACGGCCGTTAAAGCCAGCGTTTTGATCGAAGAAGAAATAATGTCGGACACGTCGAACCTCTGCTTACCGGTTTGTGTTTTCTACAAAATATCAAAACTTTCTTACGAAAAGATAAAAATGAAACGCTCATTTTGCTTGTTTCGCCTGATCCGCCCGCCGTTTCAACAGCCGCGGTTTCAACCACAAATCGGATTTTTCCTGCGAATTGTTTTCCCACCGCTTGTCAAACAACCGTTGGTGCTGGGCGGCGTAATCGGGATCGTTGACAAAAATATCACAGACTTCTTCGTTTTTATGTACGGCGGGTTCCGTCCAATTCAGCGAACCGCTGGATACGGAAAGGCCGTCGTAAATCGCGACTTTGGTGTGCATGATGCGTTTATAGGTGTGCACGCGCAGAGGGATTCCCGCGTCAATCAAATCCCATATGCGCGACGACACGCCGGCCGCCTGCACCTTGTCGGTCAAAACGCGCACTTTGACGCCGCGGCGGTGCGCGGCCGCCAGCGCGTCAACCAGTTTTTTGTTGTTGATCGAATAAACGGAAACGTCGATGTATTTTTCCGCCCCGTTGATCAGCTCCAGCAATTTTTCCTCGCACGCCGTTTCGTTTAAAACAAAGCCCTCCGCCTGCGCGAAAACGGGAAAAAGTGAAACAAAAAGGAATAAAAGCAGGCGGGACATGACGGCTCCGTTTGAAACGGGGGTACTGTATCAGGAAAAACGGCGGAAAAAAAGCCCCGTTTTTAAAACGGGGCTTTTCGCAAAACGACGGTTCATTTGAAATTTTTGTTCGCGGCGAAACGCAGGATGTTTTCGCTGCTGCCGATAAAGCGGCCGTCCACGAACATTTGCGGAAAATGCGTGTAGTTGGTGAATTGACGGATGCCGTCGAACAGATCGGGATCGGAACAAACGTCAACGCTTTTGTATTCGATTCCGGCCTGTTTCAATTTTTCGGACGCTTCGGCAGAAAAACCGCACCGCGGATGGGCGGGCGTGCCTTTCATGAACAGGACGACGTGATGCCCGTTCACTTCGCGTTGAATGCGTTGAAACGTTTCGTTTTTAGCCATGGATGCAATCCTTTTGAAAGAATGAATCAACCCTGCGCCGCCGACCGGCGCGATTTCCGTCCGTCATGGACGTTTTTTTTCTTTCTTTCCCTGATCAACGCAAACCAGTATATACCTTTTTGCCCGTAAACGGAAGTTTAATCTTCCAGCACGCGTTCAACCGGCGCGGCCGGAACGTTTGGCGCGGCCGGAACGTTGTCGGATGCGTTCGGTGTGGACGGTTCGACCGCTTTTTCCGTTTCCGGCGCGGGCGCGTTCACGGTTTCAACCGTCGGCGCGGCGTCGGTTTCGTGTTCCAAAACCTCCGTTTTTTCAGGCGGTTCGGGGGCGCGTTCCAAATCCTGCTGCAAAACGCGTTCTTCAACCGGTTTTTTCTTAAAACGGTTCGGGTTGGGTTTGCGTTCGATAAAGATGAACGTTTCCACCTCGCCGTCGTCGTTGACGCGTTCCGTGACGGTTTCCTTGGTGATGTCCAGTTTGTCCACGTCGATCGTCGCCGGCAAGGGTTTGCGCAAAGCTTCGCGTTCCTTTGCCTCTTCCTCGGCGCGTTGTTTCGCGGCCTGTTCCTCGGCCAAGGCTTTCGCTTCGGTTTCTGCCTTGGCTTTCGCCTCCGCTTCGGCCTTTTCTTTGGCCTGCTTTTCGGCCAAAGCCGCCTCTTGCGCCTGCTGTTCGGCCAAAGCTTTCGCTTCGGCTTCGGCCTTTTCAGCGGCGGCTTTTTCGGCCGCTTGCTTCTCGGCCAAGGCTTTCGCTTCGGCTTCGGCCTTTTCAGCGGCGGCTTTTTCGGCCGCTTGCTTCTCGGCCAAAGCCTTGGCTTCAGCTTCCTCTGCGGCCTTTGCCTGCGCCTGTTGCTCGGCCGGAGTCTTTGCCTTCGCCGCGGCCTGTTCGACCGCTTGCGCTTGTGTTAAAGGCGCGGCCGCCTGCTGCGCGTCCGGCGCGCTTTCCGGCTGCGGTGTCGCCGTTTCAGCCGTTTGTGTTTCAACCGAGGGCGTTTGCGCGACGAAAGCTTCGTCCGTCACGACAACCGTTTCAGGGACGGGAGGTTCTGTAACGGGCGGCGCGGGTAATTCCGGCGCGGCGACCGTTTCCGCGGCGGGGACGGACGGTTCGGGAACAACGGGTTGCGGTGTTTCAGCGGGAATTTCAACCTGAATCGTCGGTGTCGCCGCCGTCACTTTCGGCGCGGGTTGTTCGGCGGGGACTTCCGGCGCGGTTTGAACCGCTGGCTGTTCCGCCGCCGGTGTTTCGGCGGTGGTTGCGGCCGGTTGTTCCGCGATGTCCAAAGTCGGCAGGGGGATCAAATCAACTGCGGCGGTTGGTGCGGATTCGGGCGCGGGCGGTTCGGACACGGGCGTTTGTTCGGGCGTCGGCTGTCCGGACGCTGGCGGCTGATCCGACAATTCCTGCGGCACCAGCTCCAGCGTCGTTTTCTGTCCCTCTTTGATATCGGTCGATTTCCATTTGTCTGCCACGGCCGGATCAATTTGCGGCAGGACGATCGGCGCGGGCAGGTCGGACAGTTCGTCCGCGATCACATCCACCGCCGGTTTTGCGGTTTCCGCCGCGGGCGCGTCCGGTGTCACGTCGGCCGTCGGTTCACTCGCCGGTTCGGCGGGGGTTTCCGGCGGAACGGGGACGAAATCGGTCGTCGGCTCTTTTGCCGGTTCGTCGAACAAAGCGGGCTTTTCGGTTTGTTTAGGCGGTGCGATAAAGCTGATTTTTCGCGTTTCGGCGGGCGTTTGCTCTTCCGTTTTCAACCGTTCGTCCAAAGCGGCCATGAACGCCTGCCCGCCCTTTTCCAGCCAATCGGCGTACAAAGCCGCGTAATCGCCGCCGTCCAGATAATTTTTTGCGACGGGGCGGTTCAACCATGCCATCGTTTTATCGCGTTCCTCTTGCGAATAAGATGACAGATCGGGTTTTTGACACGCGGCATCCTTTTTCCCCTCGACATATCGGGAAATCAAAGTGGGCACGTCGCACGCTTCTGCGCGCACCTCGGCTTTTCCCGCCGGTTTTCGGATTGCAAAAACGGTCGTCATGTTGTTTTTAAAGCGGTTGATCGCCTTGTCAACGCGGGTCGTGTCCTCGTCGTCGCGCGCTTCCTTGCGGATGTCCGCGCCTTTGTCGCCATGGATGACGATCGTCGTGTCGTCCAACTTTTTCGCGGCGTCCAAATCCCTGATCAAATAGTTGATCTGCGCGTAGGTGCAGAACAGCTGGCGGTCGTAATCCTCCCACCGGCGCAATTCGCCCTCGAATTCGTTGCGGTTGGTATAGGACGCATTGGAACGCCATTTCGACGGATCCGTTTTCAACCGGCAGTTTTGATCGTAAACATAGGGATAGTGCGGCAGATCAAGGTGGACGAAAAACGCGTTTTTACCCTTTGCCGCCAACACGTCGCGGCGCAGGCGCGACAATACGGCCGGCTGTCCGACGGGCAGGGAACGCGACAACGGGTTGCCCAAAAACGGGAAATAGTCGGGATTCGTTTTCCGCGCGACCTTGTCATAGGCGTATTTCAAAACGTCCTTGCCAAACGGCGTCGAATTCAGCCAATGTCCGGCCAGCAGCATCAGCCGCGCGCCCGTTGACAGGTTCGTGCGGTACAACGCCCCGATCGGTGCCGGATAGGTCAGGCAGACATCAACGTTTTTCGCGCCGTCGCCTTTGCAGAAATCAAAGGGGTAGGTCTGATATACGTTCAGCGTGTAGCCTTGGTCTTTCAGCGTTTTGAACAGGTCGTTGCGCGTGGCAAAAGCGGGGGCTTCGTCGGAAACGGTGTAATAAACGGCGTCGTCGCGGGAAAACAGGTTCGACGTGTCTTCGGTCGCGGACGGATTCAAAACGCTCGCGATGTTCCGGTATTTGTTCGCGTGGCGCAGGTACGCCGACGGATAGAATGTGAAATTGTTCGATTTGTAAAACGCCGGAATGAACGTCGGATTGAACGCGGCGTCTTTGGGAACGTCGGCTTTGGCGTTCAGCCGTTGCCAATCTTCGGCGGCGGCGGCGTATCCGGTGTGTCCGGCCAAAATCAGATGGATCAGATTTTCCGTTTTTTCCCCGTCGGCGGGTTGGACGGCGGACGCGACCGAACGCGCGACATCGGGGATCGTCTGTTTTGCGGAATCGTTCATGACCCAGAACAATCCGGCCAGAACGGGCAGGGACATGAACGCCATGATTCCGCTGCGGAACAGACACAGGATCAACAGCAAAACGACGCCCGACGCGATCGCGACGATCTGGTTGCCGTTTTGCGCGGCGTACATCAAAACGTCATGCGGCAGGAACGAAAAGTAATGGGCGAAATAATTGCCGACGTTATAGGGCAGCAGCAGCCCCAGAATATAGGCGACGGCGCCGCCGGCGATGACGGAAATGAACACTTTGGCCAGAAACCGCCAGAACGACAGCAGAAACAGGCACAGGAACGAAAAAACGAAAAATCCGAAACAGGCGAACAGGACTTCGGGCTGGATTTCGTCGTTCAGGATCATCGGGTATTTGTTCGCGTGCAAAAACAGCACGAACGTGAACACCGTCAGGAAAAACAGGAACAGGGACGAATGCAGGTAAAAGGAAAAGGACGCCTCCTGTCTTTGGCGCGCTTCTTCGGGTGTTTCCTCTTCATCTTCGGGAACAAGGGTCGGTTCTTTTTTTTCGTTTTTAGCCATAGCCGTTTTTCCGTTGAACAAATGCCGTCTAGCATTTATTCATAGACTCGCGTAAGCTATAAGTCAATTTTTCCTTGCTGTTGCGGAGAAGATATTTATGTCGCTGGACTATTTGCTGCAAAACGCGGCGCGGCTGCACGAACAGGGCAGGCTGGACGAAGCGGAGGCGCTTTACCGCCGTTTGTTGGAGATAAATCCCGAACAAACCGACGTTTTGCACCTGCTGGGCATGATCGCGATGCAGCGCCGGTCGTTCGATTCGGCGATTGATATGCTGTACAAGGCCGTGCGCCTGTCGCCGCAAACGGACGCGTACGAATTCACGCTGGCGCAGGCGCTGCAGGAATCCGGCCGCCCCAAAGAGGCTTTGGAACATTACAAGGCCGTTTCGGCGCGCAAGGAATATCCCGAAACTTATCACAACATGGGGATCATCCATCGCTTTCTGGGCGACGCGGAGCTGGCGCGGAAAATGTTTGAAAAAGCGGTGGAGATGCGTCCGGATTTTTCGTCGGCGTATGTGAATCTGGCGCTGATCGCGCGGGACGGCGGCGATTCTTCGGGCGCGCTGGCGCTGTTGGACAAAGCCGTCGCGGCCGATCCGCAAAACGCCGAAGCCTATGCCCAGCAGGCCGTCACCCACCGTCTGGCGGGCGAAAACGAACGGGCGGTCGCGTTGTACGAAAAGGCTTTGTCGCTGGCCGAAAGTCCGGTTTATTACAACGGACTCGGCATCGCTTTGGAAAACCTGAACCGGACGGACGACGCGTTCAACGCCTATTGCCGCGCGATCGAACTCGACCCGTCGTGCGCCGACGCCTATAACAATCGGGCGAACGTGTACGTCAAATACGGCAAGCACTGGCAGGCGGAGGACGATTATAAAAAAGCGGTCAAACTGGATCCGCAATTCGCATCCGCGTACAACAATCTGGGCGCGCTGCTGTACGATCACGGCCGGTTTGAGGAAGCTTTGGAATGTTACCGCAAGGCGTTCATCATCAACCCGAAACAGGCGGAAACGTGCTGTAATCTGGCCATGGCCGTCAAAGAGGCCGGCGACCCCGCCGAGGCCGTCGGGCTGTATTTCAACGCGCTGGCGTTGAATCCGGCGTTGACGGAAATCCACCACGATTTGGCGCGGACGCTGTACGACCTGTACGGCGGGACGGAGCCGGATTGCAAGGAAACGGCCGTCAAGCTGGCGCAAAAATGGAAACAGTTTTTTCCCGACAATCCGGTCGCCGCCCATGTCTGCGCCGCGCTGCAGGGGGATAATCCGCCCCGCGCCGGCGACGCCTATGTCGAAACGCTGTTCGATTCTTTCGCCCAAACGTTCGACGCCGCCGTCGGCGATCTGGATTACCGCGTGCCGGAACTGGTCGCCGGTCATGCGCAAACGCTGCCCGCCGGATTGCGGATACTGGACGCCGGATGCGGCACGGGGCTGAACGCCGCGGCGTTGAAAACGCGCGCCGCGAAGCTGACCGGCGTCGATCTGTCCGCCAAAATGCTGGACGCGGCGGAGAAAAGAGGGGTGTACGACGCTTTGGAAAAATCGGACGCAGTCGCTTTTTGCAACGAAAATCCGTCGATGTTCGATCTGGTCGTTTGGGCGGATGTCGCGTGCTATTTCGGCGATTTGACGGATTTGCTGGCCGCGTCGGCGCGGGCTTTGGCGGCGGGCGGCCGCGTCGTTTTCACGGTGGAAAAGGCGGAAAGCCCCGACGGATACGCCCTGCGCCCGTCCGGCCGTTACGTTCACGGCGCGGCGTATGTCGAAAACGCGCTGAAACGGGCGGGGTTTTCCGAAATCCGCCTGACGGACGCGGTTTTGCGGCGCGAAAGGGGCGCAGATGTCGCGGGGATTTTCGCCGCCGCCGAAAAAACAGGCGGGGATTCAAACTGAAAACTGGACAATGGCTGAAAGAAAGTTTAAAATTCAACGCACTATGTCGGGGCTGATCCTGATCGCCCTGATTTTATTGATATTGATATGGAGAAAACAGATGCCCCAGTACGATTGGAACGAAATCCCCGATTCAGAAGTCGAGATTTTAATTAAGAAAGTCAACGCGTTGTCTTCTTTCGCGATGTTTACGCCGGGGCGTTCGCATTTGACGATGGCCGCTTTGCCGTTTTATTCGGAATTCAAGCTGTTGCAGGCGACGACGTTTTCGTCGATTCCGCCGGTGACGATGGAATATCTGGTCAAGGGCGAAGGCGAAAACGCCGAAGTGATCAAAATGGACGGCACGCGCGATCCGATTTTTGAAAACAATGCCAAGGGCGGCCTGATTTTGAACAAGGACACGGTCGTCGCTTACGCCACGTTTGTTCTGGGTGCCGTCCAGACGGAAGAGGGAACTTTGCGTTTGGTTGAACACGTTGACGAAGATACGTTCACCGACACCCCCACTCCGCAACAGCGCAAGGACGTGACGCACATGATCCGTCCGGCAAAAGTGACCGAAACGGCCGACGGATTCGATTTGGATGTGATCATGCTGTACGGCGATTCCGTTTACCGCGCCGATTTGGAAGTCAAAAAGGACGGCTTTATCGAAATCAAGCAGGAGGAACTGCTGGCCGAAGGGTTGCCCATCCGTCCGATTTTCTTAGAGTGACCGGACGTCCATGTTTAACCGTGTTGCGGAAATCGTCAAGCGATTAAATCTGGATTTGGAATTCATCTCCAGCGGGAACTGCGTGGATTATTCGCCTGTGACGGGCGAGCAGATCGCGTCGTTTCCGCTGAGCGATTCCGAACGCATTAAAATCGCCGTCGAACGGTCGAAACGGGCGTTTCGGGAATGGCGTCAGGTTTCCCCCGGCGAACGCGCGGAGTTGCTGCGTCTGTTCGGCGAGGAAATGCGCGCCGCCAAAGACGAACTGGCCGAACTGGTCATCATCGAAACGGGCAAGATTCGTTCCGCGGCGGTGAAAGAGGTGGAACGTTCAATCAAGATATGCGATATGGTCGCCGGTATCCAGCGCCGCATTTCCGGCGTTTCCGTTCCGGCGGAAAGCCACAATCTGGTGGTGTCCGAAGTGTGGCAGCCGATCGGTCCCGTCGCGATTGTCACGTCGTTCAATTTTCCTTTGCGCGTGTGGGTGTTGCACGCGCTGGTCGCGTTGATGTGCGGGGATTCCGTGATCTGGCGTCCGTCGCGCAAAGCGTCGCTGACGGCGTTTGCGGTCAATTCCCTGATGCGCCGCGCAAAGGCCAGATCGACGGCCAACTGTCCGGAATATTTGTCGCAGCTGATCGTCTGCAATCACGAAGACGCCGCTTTTCTGGCGGAAAACGAGGATATCCCCCTGTTGTGCGCCACCGGATCGCCGGTGCTGGCGCGCGGATTGCAAAGTCGGGTCAACCGCCGTCTGGGGCGCAGTCTGCTGTCGGTTGGCGGCAATAACGCGGCGGTCGTGACGCCATCCGCCGACATTGATTTTACGATCAATGAATTGTTGCATTCGGCAATCGCGGACGCCGGTCAGCGTTGCACGTCGCTGCATCGCGTGTTCTGCCATTCGTCGGTTTACGACGAGGTCGTCGGAAAATTGAAAGACGCGTTCAACGCCGTTTATGTCAATTCACCGTTTGAACGCCAAAGCCGCATCGGTCCCCTGATCGACAAAGAGGCGTTCGACACGATGCGCCTGTCTTTGGAACAGGCGAAACTGGACGGCGGGATTGTTTCGGGCGGCAACCGGATTGATGTCGGCTGTTACGACAAAGCGTACTATGTCCAGCCGGCCGTTGTCGAAATGCCGTCGCAAACGGATTTGGTGAAAACGGAATTGTTGGCGCCGGTTTTGTATGTGATGCGCTATGACGATTTGAAACAGGCGATCGACGGCGTGAACGCTTTTCCGAAAACGTTGCTGGCGTGCATTTTTTCAAACGATTTGCGGGAAACGGGAATGTTTTGTTCCATGGACGGCGTGCAGTCGGACGCCGCGATCGTCAATGCCGGAACGGTCGGGTACGACATGGCCGCGATGTTTACGGCGGGTAAGAACGATCGGGGCGTTTCGTCCGAATTCTGGCGCGTGTTCATGCAATCGAAAACGTGTTTGACAAACTACAACTTTTAACGGCGGGCGGTGATGAAAAAGGCAAAACGTTTTTTTAAAACGGTGCTGGTTTCGGCCGTTGCGGCATTGTGCGCCTGTTCAACGCCGGATGTCGCCGATCCGGAAACGACCGCGCCGGAACGGTTGTACAACCGCGCTTTGGATTTGCTGGTCAAGGAACGCGAATACACCAAAGCGGCGTCGGCGTTTGACGAAATCGACCGCTATTATCCCTATTCCCGATGGGCGCCGCGCGCGCAGATCATGCAGGCGTTCAGTTATTACGTCAAACGCGAATGCGACGACGCAGAACAGGTTTTGGATCGGTTTTTACAGCTGTATCCGGGGAATTCCCTCGCGCCCTACGCCTATTACCTGAAAGCGTTGAGCCTGTACGCCCAACTGTCCGACACCGATCGCGACCAGCAGATGACACAACGGACGTTGGACGCGTTGAACGAAGTCGTCCGCCGTTTTCCGGAAACGCCGTATGCCGCGGACGCGGAACGCAAAATCGTTCTGGCGACGGACTATCTGGCCGCGAAACAGGTCAAGATCGGCGTTTTCTATCTGAAACGCAACGAACATATCGCCGCGATGAACCGTTTCGCCGATGTCGTCCGCAATTTCCAGCAAACCGCCCATGTGCAGGAAGCTTTGTACCGTCTGACGGAAACGTACCTGATTTTGGGATTGGACGGCGAAGCGCGGAAAAGCGCGGCGGTGCTGGGATACAACTATCCGTCCAGTCCGTGGTACGAAAAGGCGTACGCGTTGATGAAAAAGCACGATCCGGTCGCTTTGGCCGCGCAGGATTAAAGGGGACGCCGCCATGTTGTCGCGTTTGTCGATTCGGGATGTCGTTTTGATTGAAAAGCTTGATCTGGATTTTTCCGGCGGGCTGGGGGCGTTTACGGGCGAAACGGGCGCGGGCAAATCCATTTTGCTGGATTCGCTGGCGTTGGCGACGGGGGCGCGCGCGGATTCGTCGCTGGTGCGGTTCGGCGCGAAACAGGCGTCCGTCGCGGCGGCGTTTTCGATCGAACCGGAAAATCCCGTCTTCGCCCTTTTGGACGAACAGGGGATCGAATATGAGGTCGGCGAACCGGTCGTTTTGCGCCGCGTCGTCACCGCCGACGGCAAAAGCCGCGCCTATGTCAACGACCAGTCGGTCAGCGCGTCGCTGTTGCGCCAAATCGGCGACGAACTGGTTGAAATCCACGGCCAATTCGCGACGCACGGCCTGTTGAACACGGCGACGCACCAGAATGTTTTGGACGTTTACGGCGGTTTGGACGCGTTGAAACAGGCGACCGCGGCGGCGTACCGCGCTTGGCGCGCCAAAACGGACGAACGGGAAACGGCGGCGCGGGAATTGGCCAAGGCGCGGGCGGAAGAGGACTTTTTGCGTCATTCGGTTGACGAACTGTCCCGTTTCAATCCGCAGGCCGGCGAGGAAAAGGAACTGTCCGACCGCCGCGCGATGATGATGAATTCCGAAAAAATCGCCGAAGGGCTGAACGCCGCGCGCGCCGCGCTGAGCGACGACGGGCTGGACAAGGCTTTGCGTATGGCGCAGCGTCAGCTGGAAAGCCTGTCGAAATACGGCGAGGGGCGGTTCGACGCCGTGATCGAATCGCTGGATCGCGTGATGGCGGAATTGAACGACGACGCGGCGCAAATCGAAACATTCTGCGACGAACTCGATTTCGATCCGCGCGCGCAGGAACAGGTGGAGGAACGCCTGTTCGGGCTGCGGGCGCTGGCGCGCAAACATCAGGTCGAGGCGGACGCTCTGCCCGACCTTTTGACGGATTTTGAACGCCGGCTGAACAGCGTCGAACGCGGCGGCGACGATTTGATCCGCCTGACCAAGGAAGAGGAGGCCGTCCGCCTGTCGTATCTGGAAACGGCGCAAACCCTTTCGGCGGCGCGGGAAACTGCGGCGCGGAAACTGGACGGCGCGGTCGCGCGCGAACTGCCGCCGCTGAAATTGGAAAAGGCGACGTTTAAAACGCAGATCGAACGCCTGCCGGAAAGTTTGTGGAACGCGAACGGCGTGGACAGGGTGGAATTCACCGCTTCGACCAATGCGGGACAGCCGCTTTCCCCGATTGCGAAAATCGCGTCGGGCGGCGAACTGGCGCGTTTCATGCTGGCGTTGAAAGTCAATCTGGCGGCGGCGGAAAAAATCCCGACCCTGATTTTTGACGAAGTCGATGCCGCAATCGGCGGGGCGACGGCGACGGCGGTCGGCGAACGTCTGGCGCGTCTGGCAAAGGATTGTCAGGTTCTGACCATCACCCATTCGCCGCAGGTGGCTTCGTTCGGGGCGCATCATTTCCGTGTCCGGAAAGCCGAGGTCGAAACCGGCAAAGTCTTGACATCCGTTGATGAATTGACCGATATCGAACGGCGCGAGGAAATCGCCCGAATGTTGGCCGGCGCGCACATCACGGACGCCAGTCGCGCCGCCGCGGACGAGCTTTTGAAAAACAGGATGAAACCGGTATGACCGACATTCCCGCGCGCGATTTGACCGATTTGGAAGCCGCCGCCGAACTGGCTTTTCTGGCCAAGGAAATGGCGCGGGCGGAACGGGCGTACTATCAAAACGACGATCCCGTGATGACGGACGCGGCGTATGACGCGCTGAAAAAACGCAACGAGGAAATCGAACGCTTTTTCCCGCATCTGATCCGCGCGGATTCGCCGTCGAAACACGTCGGCGCCAAAGCGTCCGAGGATTTCGCCAAGGTCGCGCACAGCGTGCCGATGCTGTCGCTGGCAAACATTTTCACCGACGGCGACGTGTATGAGTTTATCGACAAGATCCGCCGCTTTCTGGGGCTGGACGAATCGGAAACGCCGCAGTTTATGGCGGAACCGAAGCTGGACGGGCTGTCTTTTTCCGCGCTGTACGTCAACGGCAAATTCACGCGCGGGGCGACGCGCGGCGACGGCGCGGTCGGCGAAGACATCACCGAAAACCTGAAGATGATTCCAGATCTGCCTTTGACGCTGGACGGCGCGGACGTGCCGGAACGTATGGAAATCAGGGGCGAAGTCTTTATGAACAAGGCGGATTTTTTCGCCTTGAATGACGAACAGCTGGAAAAGGGCGCAAAGCCGTTTGCAAATCCGCGCAACGCGGCGGCGGGATCGTTGCGTCAGCTGGATCCGCGCGTGACGAAACGGCGCAGGCTGTCGCTGTTCGGATACACGTTCGGCGAAGTGTCGGCGGAAAAATGGGCGACGCACGCCGAATATCTGGAAAAAATCCGCGGCTGGGGCTTTCCCGTCAATCCGGAAAACAGGCTTTGTTCTTCGGCCGACGAAATCGTCGCGTATTTCAAAAGCTTGGGCGAACGGCGGTCGGGGCTGGCCTATGACATCGACGGCGCGGTGTATAAAGTCAACCGCCGCGATTATCAGGAACGGCTGGGTTTTGTCGCGCGTTCCCCGCGCTGGGCGATCGCGCACAAATTCCCCGCGGAACAGGCGGTGACGCGGCTGGAAAACATCCGCGTGCAGGTCGGACGCACGGGCGTGCTGACCCCCGTCGCCGATTTACAGCCCGTGAACGTCGGCGGCGTCATGGTCGCGCACGCCACTTTGCATAACGAAGACGAAATCAAACGCAAAGACATCCGCGTCGGCGATTTCGTCGTTGTCCAGCGCGCGGGCGACGTGATCCCGCAAATCGTGCGCGTCGTTTCGGAAAAACGCCCCGCGGATTCAGTTCCATTCGTTTTCCCGACGCAATGCCCCGTTTGCGGTTCGCGCGTCGTTCGGGACGAGGATCAGGCGGCGCAGCGATGCTCCGGCGGGTTGGTCTGCCCCGCGCAGGCGGTGGAAAAGCTGAAACACTTCGTGTCCCGCGACGCTTTGAACATCGAGGGATTCGGCGCGAAAAACACGCAGAGCTTTTTTGAACGCGGGTGGATCAAAACCCTTGGCGACGTGTTCGATCTGGAACCTTTGCACGGCGCGGAAATCCGCAAACTGGAAGGGTGGGGCGACAAATCGGCGGACAACCTGTTTTCGTCGATTCGCAAAGTGCAAAGCGGCGTTCCCATGGACAAATTCCTGTTCGCGCTGGGCATTCCGCAAATCGGTCAGGCGACGGCGCGGCTGTTGGCGGCGCACTACCTGAATATGACGGATTTTCTGGCGCAAATCGACGCGGCGCGGGACGCGGAATCCGACGCGTACAAGGAATTGACCGCGATCGAAAGCATCGGTGAAATCGTCGCGCGGGAATTGCTGGATTTCTTTGAAGAGGAACACAACCGCGCCGAAGTCGCCCGCCTGTTGGCGCAAATCAAAGTATTTGATTTTGAACCCGCGGCGCGCAATGACAATCCGCTGGCGGGCAAAACGGTCGTGTTCACGGGGACGCTGCCGACTCTGACCCGCAGCGAAGCGAAAGCCAAGGCTTTGGCCGTCGGGGCGAAAGTCGCGGGGTCTGTTTCCAAAAAAACGGACTATGTCGTTTTGGGCGCGGACGCGGGGTCAAAGGCGGAAAAAGCGCGGGAATTGGGCGTTTCGACGATTAGCGAAGACGAATTCGTCGCCCTGTGTAACAATCCGAAATAATAATTTTATCGCTTTTTGTAAAAAAGCATCCTACCTTTTGTCTATCAACTGTTGCGAAAGGAGGATTCGGAAATGAAAAACGCCTTGTTGACCGCTTTGTTCCTGATCCTGTTTTCTTGCGGCGCGCGCGCCGGCGAATTGGAACAGCCGTTTATGCTGGCGATGGATTATTCCGCGCTGACCCGCTTGGCGCTGGACGATTCTTTCCGGCGCACGAATACGGAATTGAACGCGGAACAAACAACCGCGAAAGAAAACGCGCCCGTTTCCGAAACGACGCCCGAAGCCATTGAAAAAAAATGGGAAGTGATCAAGGACTTTTCCCCGAAACCGCGGTCGCTGACCGGCAAAGCGAGCTTTGACGCGAACGAAACGGTTTCCGTCGGCGCGGCGGCCGGATACACGTTTCCCGAAGAAAACGAACAGACGCAAACCAAAACGGATCGTTCATATTCCGTCAAAGTCAACGTCGAAATGGCGCTGTGACTTGCTTTAGCTCTGGTGCGGAAAATCCTCTTATTGCGGGCAGTTTTTGGACGAGCAATAGCTTTCCTGCCAGTTGATCGTTCCTTTTTTATAGGTACCTTTGCAGATCGAGTTCTTTTCCCCTGTCGCCGCGGTTATTTTAGCGTTGCCCGCCAGAACGGCGCGGCCGCACAGGTAGGGGATGACGCCGCCGGTGCTTTCCGCCGGCGACAGCAGGGCGTTGCCGTACATTTTGGCGTTGCCTTCGACAATGGCGTTGCCTTCGACGATCGCGTTGCCGTAAATTTCCGCGCGGCCGCCGACGCCGAACAAACGGTTGCGGATGATCGCGTTGCCGTGAACTTTGCCGCCGCTGATTTCGCTGCACCGCAAGATTTTGGCGTTTTCGTAAACTTCGCCCAAATGTGTTACGCGCGCCAAACAAAACCTGTCCCCGTCGCCGCCGGCGATGATGGCGTTACCGTAAACCTTGGGGTTGTTGACAGAGCTGACGCCACCCGAACCGCCGACCGATCCGCCCGCGTAAATGTGCGCGTCGCCGAACACTTCGCCCGCGATTGTCAGGCGCGATACAGCGTATCCGGTGTTTTCGGGTTTCCACGGGGTGTCCGGATAAACCTCCGTCCCGTGGAACGTGGCGTTGCCATAGACTTTGCCCGCGTAGATGTACGACCCGCGTAGCACTTTGGCGTTGCCGAAGACCTGCGCGTCGTTCATCACGCGCGTCGCGCCGCCGTATTCATCCGGTTTGCCGCTGAAATCCGTCGATCCGCCGCCGGAAACCAGCGCGTTGTCATAGACTTTGGCGTCGTCGCCGACGATCGCGCAACCCGTGTCGTCGCATCCGACCCAAGCGTTGCCGGTTTGCGACAGGTTGGTTTCGCTTTCGATGTATCCGCCCAGCGTTTCGGCTGTGATGTCGCCGAAATCCTTGACCGCTTTGATGCGATAATACTTTTCGGGCGTGTGTTTTATGTCCGGATGTTGGTCAAGCAGCAGGACGTATTTTTTATCCGTCACACATTCGCATCCGTTTTCCGTTTTTTCAACGCGCCAGTCGGACACGCGGCCGCCGTTGATGCCGACGCAGCTGACGGGCGTCAGGGTGCATCCCTCTTTGCATCCGCCGGAACCGTCCGACACCATTTCGCCGGGGCATCCGCATTTTTCGCCGGAAAAGCAGATGTCGCATTGAACCGTGTACGGGTTGCACCGCGTCCCGTCGGTGCAGGTGCAGATTTTGCATTGACCGTTGGGGGTCATCAACGCGGGCGGTTCGCATTTCGTGCAGGTGGTCGCGTTATAGCAAAGCTGGCAGTTGTTGATGGATTCGGAACATGAATAGCACCGGTTTCCCAACAGAAAAAATCCGGCGGCGCATTGGCTGCACGAACCGGTTTGCGTGTCGCAGGCGATACAGTCCGGATCGCATCTCTTCGCCTGTTCTTGCGCGTTGGCCGGTTTACCCGCGCCGACGGTCAGGATGACCATTGCGACAACGCCGTCGCGCAACAAAGCCCGTTTCATAAAGGAAAGGGGATTCATGCTCATATCTCCTTAAAACCAAATCAACGGTTTCAAAGATAGCATAAAGGCGGTGAAGCGTGTATAGAAAATCAATCAAACGGACGGGGCGTTTTAACGCGATTGTGTCAAATTGCGCAACACGCGGTCAATGTCCAACGGGCGCGTTTTACCGACGGCGGAATCAATGTGGCTGGCGCGCGTGCCGATGTTTAAGGGAACGGGCATCGGTTTGGAACGGAACGATTCCAACAGCTTTGACGACGGTGCCTTTTTGCGTCCGAACAGGGTGTTAACGACGTTTTTCGTTTTGAATTTTATCATTTCAATGCGCCGTTTGGCCAGCATCAAACGTTTTTTCATCACCAATCCGAACGGCGTCAGGGCGGTTTTCCCCGTCGGCAGGTCGGGAACATTCGCCGCCCGCAAAATCTGACAGGCGACCGTCGCGCAGTTTTTTTCAAACAGCTTATATTCCCCCGGATTTTTTTGCAAATCCTCGACGGCTTTTTTCGCGGCCAGATATTGTTTTTTGGAAATGTTCCATGTGATCGCTTCGTTATAGGGATCGCATCCCTCGTGTTCCACCAACGCCCCCGGAACGCCGCGGATCAGCTTGACCGGATTGGCGGATTCGGAGCCGTAGCCCCAGCGTTCCTCGTTCATCGGGTTTTCGGCCAATCCGATGTACGCGTGACCGGTCACGGCGGCGACATCGAAACCGTTGCCGCTGAGCAAACTGGCCAGCTGGCTGTGTTTCAGCGGGTCGCGCAAAGGATTCAGCATCGCTTTCGGCGTGTCCAGATAAAGCGTGATTCTGTACCGGTTGTTGTTTCGTTTTTCCGTCATGGAAAGCGTCCTGTTTTAAAACAAAATTATTATGGCAAATTTTTTGTCGAAAATCCATTTTTTTCGGTGAAAAAAAAACACCGCGGGAGAAGCCAACCCCCGCGGTGCGTTAATTTATGACAACCGGTCAGCAACCGCTGTTAAACGGCGCGGGCGGCGTTGTTACGGCCTTCTCATAGGTGACATCCTTTATCGTTCCGGACGAGGACGCCTTTTTGCAAACGCCGCCGATTTTCATCCGCGCGCCGGCGGAAACATTGAAATCCTTTCCGTAGCCGTACAGATAGCTGGCGCCCAAAATCGCGCCTTTGGCGGACATCGTCTGATTCTCACCGTTGATCAACACTTTTCCGGCTCCTGCTTTGGATTCGATAACATCGTTGATTTTCAACGTTCCGCCGACCATGGACAGAATTTCGTCGCCGGAAATCGTCGGGTAGGTGTCCCCTTGCTTGCGTTTGAAATTGAGCAAAGTCAGCGGCGCGTTGATTGTGACATAGTTGACGCTGTTGGAATATGTTTCATGCGAATCAATAGCATTGCATCCGCATGTTTCACAATCGTTTTTTCCCGTTCCGGTGATGCATTCAACTGTCGTTGAGCCGTTGATGTTAATCGTACCCGCCGTTTGCATGAATCCCGAATAGGTCGTTTTGATATAATTGCCGTTCGCGTTCAAGCTGATAACGGGTTTCCCGATGGCGATGTAGCCGATGGCCGAACTGGCGGGGGAATCGAATATAACCGGGCCGTTCGCCGTAAACACGCCGTTGTCATCCAAATCAACGCCGACAAAGATGTTCGGCATATCCATACGCAGTTCGCCGCTTTTGGCAACGGTCACGTTGGCATTTTTGGAAATGTGAATGCCGTAGCTGCTGTTGCCTTTCAGGGTCGTTTTGCCCTTGATTTCGATATTGCCGTCTTTTGCCAGCAAATTCATTTGGTTGGCGTATCCGTCATTATTATCCTTTTCCGCGGTTAAAACAACGTTGCCGTCCAATGTAATCTTATCGGTCGAAGCGACAACGGCGTACACCATTTCGGCGGAAATGGAGGCGTCTTTGATCGTTCCGGAACCGCTTACCGCCGTTTCTTTGGAATTGTCCAATCCGAATTTCAGGGAAATCTGGTTGATTTCGCCGCCGGATATGGTCATTTTCGCCGTTTTTGCAAACGATACGGTCGGGGTTGCTTCGGTTTTGCACATGGCAATGTCGGAAAAATATTTCGGGCCGACCAGTTTTTTCGATCCCAAATTCACCGTCGCCGCGCCGGAAATGTCGTTGGCGATGAAAATCACGTTTTTGGACGATTGCAACGCTTCGGCAAAAGTGGCCGCGTCCGTCGCCATGGCGACCGATTCGTCCTTGGCGACCGTGCCGGCGCAAGTGGGCGCCTCGACGCACGCGGTGCCGTCGTCGGACAGGACATAGGGCGCTTCGCACGCCGTGCATTTCGTTTCATTGACGCAGGCGGTGCAATGCGGGATCAGATCCGCGCATTTGTGGCACAAGAACCCTTCTTTGAAATATTCGGGGACGGGGCAGGTGAAATCGGACGTGCCGTCGCATTTAGCGTATTGCGGGCAATCATGGCACGCGTTGTCGTACAGGTAATAGTTTTCCTCGCACCGCAGGCACGTTCCCGTTTTTTTGTCGCAGTTCGCACAATTCGGATCGCAATCCTTTTCCGTGGACATTTCCGCTTTGCCGCCGATCTGTCCGGCCAGATTGGACGTGACCGTCGCGCCGCGCCCCAATTTGACCGCTTTGGCCAGTTGGAACGAACCGGCGTCGTCAAACACGCCCGCCCGCGCGGCCGGCAAAGCCGCGAAACACAGGGCGAATACCGCCGTTACCGTCAGAAACCTTTTCATCATGACACCCTCCATCCTGATGGCGTACTTTAAACACATTTTAATAATAGCACGGATGAAGCGTTTTGGGTATCCGAAAAAACATCCGTCCGAATGAAAGTTTTATTAAACGCCGACCGCGGTCGCCATACGAAAAACGGCGGTCGAAAGGCCGCCGTTCTTTTATCCGTCATTTATCCGTTTTCGCGGGTTTTCAGCCCGCCAGTTTGCCGTTCAGCGCGTCGTCGATCAGCGCGATTGATTCCCGAACGCCGTAAAGGGCGATGAACGACCCCATGCGCGGACCCGTTTCCTGTCCCAACAGGGTTTCGTACATGACCTTGAACCACCCCTTTAAATCGTCGGCGTAGTATTTTTTGCCGATTTCATAAACGGCGGTTTGGATTTCTTCGCCCGTCGCGGTCGCCGGCGAAGATTCCAAAACGGATTTCAATTCGCGCAGGGCGTCGATTTCCTTGCCCTGCGGCGCGCGGTAACGCTGGTTCGGTTTGACGAAATCGTTGTAGTACGCGACGGCGTAGGGAACCAGACGCGCCAGAGTCGGGCATTTTTCCGCCGACGCTTCGGGCGCGTAACCCGTGATGTATTTCCAGATGACCGCGGGATCGTCGGAATGGCAGACGCTGACCAGATTCAGCAAAATGCCGAACGACAGCCCCGTTTCGGGTTTCGGCGGATTGCCGTTGTGGATATGCCACGCGGGGTTGTTGAACCGGTCTTTGCCCGTCTGTTTTTCATAGGCGTTGATGAAGTTCAGATATTCGTCCGTCGCGCGTGGGATCACATCGAAATACAGCCGTTTCGCTGTTTTCGGTTTTTGGAACATGAACAGCGACAGCGATTCGGCGGGCGCGTATTTCAGCCATTCCTCCATTGACAGGCCGTTGCCTTTGGATTTGGAAATCTTTTCGCCTTTTTCGTCCAAAAACAGCTCGTACGTCAGGTTTTTCGGCGGGACGCCGCCCAGAATGCGGCAGATTTTGCCCGACAGCTTGACCGATTCCATCAAATCCTTGCCCGACATTTCGTAATCGACGCCCAAAGCATACCACCGCATCGCCCAGTCGGCCTTCCATTGCAGCTTGCAATGCCCGCCCGTGACGGGGACGGTCGTTTCCGTTCCGTCTTCGTCGATAAAGGAAACCGTGCCGTTTTCCTTGTCGATTTTGGTCATCGCGACCTGCAGGACGTTGCCGGTTTTCGGGCTGATCGGCAGGAACGGCGAATAGGTCGCGCGGCGTTCCTCGCCCAGCGTCGGCAGCATGACGGCCTGAATTTTTTCATAGTTTTCAAGGACTTTCAGCAAAGCCGCATCGTACGCGCCGGATTTGTACATTTCGGTCGCGGATTTGAATTCATAGGTAAAGCCGAACGAATCCAGAAAACGCTTCAGGCATTCGTTGTTGTGATGCCCGAAACTGTCGTGACAGCCGAACGGGTCGGGAATTTGCGTCAACGGCTTGCCCAGATATTGCCCGACCATTTCCTTGTTCGGGATGTTGTCGGGGACTTTGCGCAGCCCGTCCATGTCGTCGGACATACAAAACAGGCGCACGGGAATGTCGGGATACAGCGTTTTAAACGCGTTCATCACCATGGTCGTTCTGGCGACTTCGCCGAACGTGCCGATGTGCGGCAACCCCGACGGGCCGTAACCCGTTTCAAACAGGACGTATCCCTTTTCGGGGACTTTGCCGCCCAGCTTTTCGTTGTAAAGGGCGCGCGCTTCCTCAAACGGCCAAGCGTTGGCGGTCATTGCGATTTCTGTTTCGTCAGTCATTTTTTCATACTCTGCCATAGGGTTAAGAACATTGATCCCCTTTTATATCGAATCAAACGGAAAGTAAAGGGGCGGAGCGGCGCGGAAATGAGGAAGCAAATTTAATTTTTTCCCTTTGCCAGTTAATCGAGAATAAGATAATCCTAACAGAAAACGGCAATATGACAAGGGGTCGGAAAGTGGCGGAAAAACGGCCGCTGGCAATGGCGGCGGGATTAAAGGATTTCGTGTTGACGACGGCGGACGGCGGCGACGTGCGCGTTGTCGCGGCGCACGACGTTTTCCGTCAAACCGACGGCGCGCCCGTGTTGGTGTGCAACCGTTCCCTGATGCGCGGGCGGCTGGGGCGGCAGATGCCGCAAACCGTTTTGGACGTGCTGGAGCTGTTCGCTTTCGTCTGTCCCGCGAAAAACGTTGTGCCGACGGCGCGGGAAATCGCCGCTTTTCTGGGTGTCACCGTGCCGAAAAACGCGATTGAAGAGGCGCAATCCCTGTTTTCGATCACGCGGGTTTTGCTGGGCAAGCTGGCGGCCTTTGACGGCGACGAACGCAAAAGCGCGGTGGCGTTGGCGCTGACTATGGCGCGCGAGGGGAAATGGATATGGGGCGCGGACGTTCTGGCGGCGATGGGACGGTCGGCGGACGCGGCGGGCATCGCCGGATTGACGGGGTTCGCGGTGTGGAACGGGTTGACCGAATGGCAGGAAAGCGCGCCGCCGCCGCCCGCAGGGACGCAGCCCGTCGAATCCGCCGAAGCGGCGGTGAAGCTGAAAAGCCTGCTGTCCGTTCCGGTGCGCGGCTTTGCGGTCGAGGAACGCGCCGACCAGACCGCCTATGCCGAAACGGCGGCCAAGGCGTTCAATCCCCCGATGGACGAGGGCGTTCCCGTCGCCGTTTTGGCGCAGGCGGGGACGGGCATCGGCAAAACGCTGGGGTATCTTGCGCCGTCGGCGGTGTGGGTTGAAAAAAACGCGGGCGCGGTGTGGATCAGCACTTATACCCGCAACCTGCAGCGTCAGTTGGAACGCGAGTTGGAACGCCTGTACCCCGATCCGCAGGTCAGGCGGCGCAGCGTCGTCGTGCGCAAAGGGCGCGAAAATTATTTGTGTCTGCTGAATTTCGCCGAAGCCGTCGGACGCGTTCCGCAGCAGCCCGCCTCCGCCGTTCCGCTGGGGCTAATCGCGCGGTGGATATCCAAAACCGCCGACGGAGACTTGAGCGGCGGGGATTTCCCCGGGTGGCTGGGCGATTTGCTGAACAAGCAAGGCTTGGCGGCGTTGGCGGACCAGCGCGGCGATTGCATTTACGCCCAATGTCCGCACTATAAAAAATGCTTTATCGAAAAAATCCTGCGCCGTTCCCGCCACGCGAAGATCGTCGTCGCCAATCACGCGCTGGTGATGACGCAACTGGCGGGCGCGACGGAGGACATCGTTTTGCCCGCGCGCTATGTGTTTGACGAAGCGCACCAGATTTTCAACGCCGCGGACGACATTTTCGCGGGCGAAATCAACCTGCGCGAGGGGTTGGAGATGCGCCGCTGTCTGTTGGGGGCGGAGGATCGCCGCCACGCGGGACGCGCGCAGGGCATCGCCCGCCGGATCGAAGATTTGTCGCTGGTCGTTCCCGACATCGGCGCGGTCGTGCAAGACATCGCGGTTTTCGCCGCTTTCCTGCCGCGCGTCAACGCTTTGTCGCGGCTGAAAAATCGCGCGCCGCAGGGGAATTACGAAAAATTTTTGACGCAGGTTTACCGGCAGGTGGCCGCCCGTGCCGAACAGGCGGACGCGCTGTATTCGCTGGAATGTGATCCGCGCCCCGTCGCCCCTGAGCTGGAGCGGGCGGCGAACGTCCTGTACGGCGATGTCAAGGCGTTGGAGGAAAAGGTCAAACAGCTGATCCGTCTGATCGAAAAGCATATGAACGACGCGGCGGCGGAAATCGAAACGGCGGACAAGCAGCGGTACACCGCCGTATTGCGGTCGTTGAAAAAAACGGCGGCCGAACCGTTGGCGGTGTGGCGCGTGATGCTGGAACAGCTGAATTTGAAAACGCCGGCCGATTTTGTGGATTGGCTGGAAATCACGCGGACGGAGGGGTTCGATTCCGATGTCGGATACCACCGCCATTGGATTGATCCGACGTTTCCGTTCGCCCATGTTTTGCGCCAAACCGCGCACGGGGTTTTGATGACATCGGCGACGCTGACCGACAAAAGCGGCGACATGGAAAAGGATTGGGCATTCGCGACGAAACGCACGGGGGCGTCGTATCTGGCGATGCCGGATATGCCGTTCGACATGACTTTGGCGAATTTCGATTCTCCGTTCGATTACGCGAACAACGCGCGGGTGTTCATCGTGACCGACGTGGACAAATACAGTCCGGATCAGGTCGCTGCCGCGTACCGCGAGCTGTTTTTGGCGGCGAACGGCGGCGGGCTGGGCATCTTTACGGCGATCAAGCGGTTGAAATCCGTTTATCAGCGTATCAAAGAACCGTTGGCGGACGCGGGGATTCCGCTGTTGGCGCAGCACATCGATACGGTGAATTTGCAAACGCTGCTGGACATTTTCAAATCCGATCCGGAATCCTGCCTGTTGGGGACGGACGCGGTCAGGGACGGCATCGACGTTCCGGGGAAATCGCTGCAGATGATCGTGTTCGACCGCGTGCCGTGGCACCGTCCCGACATCGCGCACAAAACCAGAAAGGCCGCTTTCGGCGAAACGGGCGAAGCGTACAACCTGACGCTGGTGCGCACGAAATTGCAGCAGGCGTTCGGCCGGTTGATCCGCAAACACGACGATCGGGGCGTGTTCGTTTTGCTGGACCGCGCGGTGCCGTCGGAAACGCTGTCGGCTTTTCCCGCGAACGTGCCGGTGGAAAAGCTGGGGCTGAAGGACGCGCTGGTGAAAATCAGGGAGTTTTTGGGGCGGACACGCTGAATTTTCGCGCGGCTCCCCTTGCGGCGGCGGGAAAAAAGGATTAAATTTCCCGACCGAGTTTTTCATTCGGAGGGTGTAGCCATGCTGTCGAAAAAATACAAAGCGATGCTGGATAAAAAATCCGTCATTCGGGATATGTTCTATTTCGCCTGCGACCGGATCGCGACGCACGGGGCGGACAACGTGTTCGATTTCAGCATCGGCAACCCGTCCGTGCCCGTTCCGCGGGAATACAACGAAACGATCAAAAAACTGTTGGACGATCCGGATTTCGTCGCGGTGCACGGGTACAGCCCGAATCTGGGCATTCTGTCCGTGCGCCAAAAGGTCGCGGATTATCTGAACAAAACGTACGGAACGGATTACACGGCCGAACATATTTTTATGACGGCGGGCGCGGCGTCGGCGCTGTGCCACGCCGTTCATTGCGTGATGGAACAGGGCGAGGAAGTTATTGCGTTCGCCCCGTATTTTCCGGAATACCGCCCTTATGTCGAATTGGCGGGGGGCGTGTTGCGGGTTGTGCCGCCCGATGTCGAAGCGTTCCAGATCGACTTTGACAAATTTGAAGAGGTCTTGAACGAAAAAACGGCGGCGGTCATCGTTAATTCGCCGTCGAATCCGTCCGGCGTCGTATTTTCCGACGCGACGTTGAAACGGTTGGCCGAAGTGTTGAACCGCAAACAGCGCGAATACGGACACGAAATTTTCATCATTTCCGATGAACCGTACCGCGAAATCGCTTTCGACGGGATCAAAGTCCCTTATGTGTCGAAATATTACGACAACACGCTGTCGTGCTATTCGTTTTCAAAATCGCTGTCGATCCCCGGCGACCGCATCGGTTATCTGGCGGCGAATCCGAAATGCAAAGACGCGGGTATGATCGCCGCGATGTGCGGGCAGGTTTCGCGCGGATTGGGGCATAACTGTCCGACGGCGTTCGTTCAGCTGGCTGTGGCAGAAATGCTTGGGAAAACGGCGGATCTGAGTGTTTACGAAACGAACATGAACCTGCTGTACGACGCGTTTACGGATTTGGGGATGAAGTGCGTGCGCCCGAACGGGACGTTCTATCTGTTTCCGCAATCCCCCGAACCGGACGCCAAAGCCTTTTGCGACAAGGCAAAGTACGCCAACCTGATTTTCGTTCCGGGGGACAGTTTCGGATGCGCGGGGCATTTCCGCGTGTCGTTTTGCCGCGACACGGAAACCGTCCGGCGCGCCATCCCTGTTTTGCGCGATTTTGTGCGGAAAACCTACGGTTGACCTAACGCTTTGTTTATTCTGTACTTTTTTATCCGCAACGGGTAGAATGGATATATCGGGATAATCAAACGGGGAGGTCGCCATGGATACCACATTGACTGCTTTGGTGAAAAAACTGCTGTTCGCCAACGGGCTTTATCTGGTCGGCAGCATCATCGCCCTGTTGGTGATCGGGTACATTGTTTTGTGCGTGCTGGCGTGGCTGTCCGACAAACAGCGCGATATCATCAGCAAATACTACCGCCCCAAAAAGATTATGAACAAGGCCGAGGAAAGCTTTTATTCCGTCCTGTGCCGGTCGGTTCCCGACGGATGCCACGTTTTCCCGCACGTTTCGATGCGCGCGCTGATTGAAACGAATCATTGGGACATTTGGGCGCCGTTTAATTTGAAACGCGTCGATTTCGTGATTTGCAATCAGGCGTTAAATATCGTTTGCGTTGTGGAATTGGAGGGCGTAAACGAACAAAAACGCCACCTGCGCCGCGAAAAAATGTTGAAAAACGCCGGCGTTAACATTTTGCGCTATCATTCTGAAAATTTGCCCGCGCAGGATCAAATTGCCAAAGATATCAAGGCGTTTGCGGACGAAACGGCGCAAAGTTAATCTTTCGGCCGCGTGATTTTGGAACGCCAGGGCAGGGGCGATGTGCCGATGCCTTTGCGCAGGGTGTTTAATTTCAAAAAAACAACCAACCCTTGCGGCGTCATCACTTGCACCCAATCGGTTTCGGGGATGTATCCCGTGACGCGCACCGTCGTTTGTTCCGGCAGGTTTTCCAATACGCCGCTGGCCGTGTCGGGGGCTTGATACGCCCGCGTTTGCGCCGCGACGGTGTGGTACAGCCGGTTGTCGTTCATTAAATCGAATTTCACCGGAATGACGGCCGACGGTTCGTAATCGCCGATGACGGCCGGCCGCGGGCGGATCAGGGCGTGCAACCGCGGCGTCGCGGCCGTGACGGCGGCGGCGGTCAGCGCGATGAACAGCGGCAGGAAAACGCGGAACGTGTCCGTTTTCCGGATACGCCAAAAATCGGGTTCGGGGCGGCGCGGCGTTTCGGGCAGCGCGTCTAAAAACACGTTGATTTTAACGCGTTCGGCGGGTTCTTGCGCGAATTTCCGCGCCTGTTCCGCCAATGACCGCGCCAGATCGTCGCGGTGCTGTTGATGAAAAGCGGCGGCGTTTTGCATCAAAATCGAATAGTTGCGGTCGGCCGGCATATTTTTGAACGCGCGGTCGGATTTCAACGCGCGCCAACTTTGCAAAGGGGCGGTGAAAATCTTTTTCCATGCCCGCATCGCCGATTGAAACTGTTGTTTCGACGCGCAGTCGCGACAAAAAACGCCCCCGCGCAAAACGCCGGATTCGTCAAACAGGACATAGCGCGGCTGCTTGGCGCGCCGCCCGCATCGGCAACACGGCACAAAGCCCGCGGCGGCGTCAAACGTGTTGTCGTAAGCTTTGCGGGCGTCGGGGTCGGTCAACACCCGATAGGCTTCGTTGATTTTCAAATAGGTTTCCGCCGCCGCCGGATCGGGATTCGCATCGGGGTGATATAGCTTCGCTTCGCGGCGGAAAGCGGATTTTATTTCCTGTTCCCTCGCGGTTTCGTTCAAGTGTAAAACGGCGTAGTAACCTTTTTTATCCGTCAATCAGCCGTTCCGTCACCGTTGCGCCGTTGATCTGGCAACTTGCGCCGTTGCCGCTTTGGCGGCGTTGTTTTTCGCTTGCTGTTTGTTCAGTTCGCCCATCAGACTCTGCCCCTGATTGGCCTGCGCGCGCGTCTGCGCCTGCAACGTCTGCATCAACGGCTGTTTTTCCCGCGGCTTTTCAAACGCTTTCATATTTCCGTACGCCTGCAACAGCTTTGTCACGCCCGATTTGCCCTGCGGCGATTGCGCCCATTCCGCCAAACATTTCGCGCGGAACGGTTTTGCCTGTGCCGAACGGGAATCGATGCCCGCCGATTTCACCATATCCTTAGAATATTTCGCCAGCGAATCGATCAGCTTTGTTTCAACGGGCGTCGGTTTGTAGTAGGTATCCGACTGATTGGATTTCGATGTACGGAACGCCAGCTGATCCACCATTTTCAGCAACGCTTCGCCGTTGATTTCCTGTTTGGGTTCGGCGGCTTTGGTTTCCGCCTGTTTTTCAACGGGCTTTGCTTCCGCCTGTTTCGGCGCGGCCGCTTTGGGTTCAACGACCTTAGCCGCGGTCGCCGCCTGTTCCGCGGCTTTGGGGGCGGCTTCTTTTCCGGTCTGTTTTTCCGCGCCTTTTTCGGATGCGATTGTTTTCAACAGATCGTTCGCCATCGGATGAAAGTGTTTTCCGAAATCCCGCGCCAACTGTTCCGGCGATTTCGACGGATCAAGCACGATCGTGTTCGTTTTTTGGGATGAAAAACCTTCCTTGGTCACACCCTTATAAAATGCCAACGTGATTTCCTGCCCCGCCGCGGTCAAGTCTTCAATCTTTTTCTTGGCATACGGGGATTCCATCACGATCGCCATCATTTGTTGCGCTTTCAGGGTGCGCTTTTCGACTTCTTTTTCGCCGATTTCTTTTTCCGCTTTGTATTCTTCCGCTATGCCGTGCTGGACGTGGAAAGGGATTTTCCCGACGATATTTCCGTTTTTATCCGTGGAAACGTCCAAATCCACCTTTCCGCGGTCGTGGTAACGTATTTTCGCGCCCAGTTTGGGGGCGGGGTTTAGCAGTTTTTTCAGTTTTTGTTTCGCGGACAGCAGTTTCGTTTTCGCTTTGAACATCATTCCCGCGAAACCGCCGCGTTCCTTGTTCGTCGTCACGCCGTACGCCGTTCTGACGTTCAGTTTATCGGGATTTTCCGATATCGGTCTTCCGATGGCTTTCAACTTTTCCGCCCAACGGGTGATCGCGCGGGCGATCGTCGGCGTCACATAGTTGAATTCCGCCGACCGCAACGCCTTGTTCACCTTTTTATCGTCGCACGTTTCCGTTGTCATGCCGACGGTGTGGGCTTTGAACGCGGCGACTTCGTCCAGTTTTCCGCCGTTCATCCTGTTTTGGAAATATCCGGCGCCCACCGCGGAACGGATATTGTCCGTGTATTGGTTGTCGTCCAGTGTCTGCATTTCCTCTTCGCCGACTTCGCCGTGATAGCATTTCGCATAGTAATGCGCTGTCATATAGTCGGTCGCATATCCCTGCATCCCCGCCAGCATACAGTCCTGTTCGCTTTTGCCCTTATCCTTGGCGGCGGCGTAAGCTTTCAAACCGGGGCGATCCAGTTTCGCAGCCTCGAAAGCCATTCGTGCTTTCAAGTTTTTATCTTTCATTTCATACATATATTGGTATTTTGCCGTATCTGCCGCAGATTCGTTGATACGGTCGTCCAAAATTGCTTCGGACAGCACCATGCCATTGTGGTGTAGCCCCTTCCCGCGTTTGAATTGATACTGATGCTGAAATTCATGGCAAAATATTCCCGCCGCCACATATCCCGTTCCCGATGACGGTGTCATGGAAATGACATTGCCGTCGCAATAACCGCCGCAGGGCATTCCCCCCACTTTTCCGCCGTGGTCGCGTATTAAAGTCGGGCGGTCTTCCAACGGTAAATCTTTGATTTTTTTCAGCTGTGTCGGGCTTTCAATGACTTTGGACAGGATTTCGCGCAGGGCTTCCTTGTCCTTTTTGTCGCCCTCTACGGGAAAATAATCATCCTTGCCGTTGCCGAAACGCAGGATATCCTTTACCGGATCGTTCGGGTCTTTTTCGATTTTCACGGTTTGCGAATTGGAAACGAATTCTTTTTTCTTGCCGCTGAACAAAGATTGCAAAAACGAAGCCATGGAAAAATCCCCCCGATTAAAAAGCAATTTTATTCATTAGACAAAATTTTTACGGATTTTACAAGAAAAAACGGGCGGTCAGACCAGAACGCCCCGTTTTACCGCGTCGTTTTCCGCCGTGTCGGGGGTGAAAACGATAAAATCGTCCGTTTTGTCAACTCTGACCGTTCCCGTGTAGTTCAGCGCCGTCAGCGTTTGCGTGAAAATGTTGCGAACCGCGGCGTCGAAATCGGGCGGCAAAGCGTTTTGATGCCGCAGGATCAGGTCGAACCGGCGGGTTTGGCGGTGCGCCAACCCCTCCAGCTGCATTTTCCCCAAACGGGTCAGGTTGACATCCACGGCGAACCGGACGCCCGCCTGTTTCCGGTCGGTTTGCGCGCGGCGGAATTCGTCCGCGTTCGGGCGTTGCAGGTACAGCGACACGGGTTCGACGACCGATCCCGACAACAGCGGGATGTCCCACCCTTTCCATTCGTTTTTACCGTCCGTCGCTTTTTTGGCGGCGGTGGAAAATTCCCTCTCTAACCGTTTCAGCAGGCTTGCCCCGTTTTCCGTTTTTGCCAAAGCGGCGACGTTCGCTTCGCCGATGAAATCGCTAAACGAAACGCCCTGCGCCGCGGCGTTCATATATGACAGCATCAGCGCGGGCAGCTTGCCGCCCGTTTGCGGCAAGGCGGCCTTGACCGCCTCGAACGCGGTTTCGTCGGTTTGGCGCAACGTGTCCAGCGCGTGCGTCAAAACCGTCCATGTGTTTTTAAATTCCGGCAGGGGCGTTTTTTCCAAAACGGGCGCGGCGGGGACGGCGGGCGGCAAAATCTTGACCGAAACGGGCGTCAGGTGCGGCAGCCGGACGGCCGTGTCCAACGCCAGCGCGCCGGATTTCGTCGCGATCAGCACGGGGCGGCTGTTGTCGGGATGAAAGACGATGCCCTTTAAAACCGGCGCGTCTTTGACGGCGGATTCAGGCGGTTGAAACGGCAAAGGCGGCGCGGCGGACGCGGGCTTTGCCGGAATGCCGGGCGTCGGCGTGCCGTCAAAAGCAGGCGCGGCGGACGCGGCCGGTGTTTGCGCCGGAACGGGGGATGCCTTGATCGAAACGGAAACGGCGGCGGGAACGTCAATGGCGGGGGCGGGCGATTCAACGGCGACCGGTTGAACAACGGACGTTTCGACGGATGGAAGAGGGGACGGCGGAACGGGGACGGAAACGTCGGAAACGGGCGACGGTTGTTGCCGCGGTTGCGTCGTCGTCGGCGTTTCGGGGATGCCGCGCGGCATTTCGATGACCTTGACCAATTCGTCCGCGCCTTTTTGCGGCAGAGGGGCTTTGGTCAAATCGGCGGGAACATCCGGCGTTTGCGGACGCGTCAAAACGGGCAGGGCGTTTTGTTCCGGCGTCAGTTCGACGGCGACGGGAGCGTCCGGCGGCAACGGCGTTTCAAGGGGAATGTCGTCGATTTCCGCGATCAGCGCGGCGACCTGTTCGGGGACGGATCGCACGACGAACGCCTGTGTCGCGACGGGGCGGACGGGGGCGGCGGAAACAGAGGCGGCGGGCGTCGTTTCCGGCGTTGTCGTCATGGTTTGCGCGGCTTCGCCGATGTCGGGCAACGGCGCGGAAAAATGAATCCTGAAGCTGACGGCGTCTTTAAATTCGGGGGACAGAATCTTGATCGTGACGGGGGTGGCGAGGGGCGGGACGTGGGCGGGTTTGACGCGCAAAACCAGTTGTTCGCCGTCGGGGATGGCCAGTGTCAGGACGGGTGTTTGATCGGGCGTTTCCGGCGGGGTCAGCACGGCCGGCAAAACCGATCCCGCCGGCAGCGTCCGTAATTGTTCGGGGGCGTCAACCAGCGTCACCGCCGTTGAAAACGCGGACGGAGCAGTCAGACCCAAAGCTTGAAACGATGTGACGGGACTGCTCATGATCGGGGTTATTCCTTGGTCAGCCGTTGGGCGATGGCCAGAACGTCCTCGGCCGCTTCGGTGTTCGGGTGGCGGCGCAGGATGGACGTTTGGTTGCGGATCGCGTCGCGCACGCGCGTGTCGCGGCGGATCACGCCGGCCAACGGCGGGGAAATGCGCAGGAATCCTTGGCACGCTTTGAGCAAGGTCGTATAGGTGCGTTCGCCTTCGCGGTACGAATTGGCCGAATTGACGACGATGCTGATGTCCGGCTGCTGCTGTTCCATGCAGATCATTTTGATAAAGGCGTAGGCGTCCGTCAGCGATGTCGGTTCGTCCGTGCAGACCATCATCAGCTTCGCCGCGCCCGACGCGAACAGACGCACGGGTTTTTCGACGCCCGCACCCAAATCGACGATGACGCGGTCGTATCCCCCCGCCAGAATGCGCAGGTCGTCGTTGATCAGTTGCAAACGGCTGATCGGCACGTTGGACAGGCTGCCCGACCCCGAACGGCCGGCGATGATGTCGAAATTGCCGTCGTCGTAATGGCAGATTGCTTGATTCAGCGTGATTTTTCCGGCGATGACGCTGCCCAGATCGTGCGCGGGCATCAATCCCAGCTGAATGTCGATGTTCGCCAACCCCAAATCGCCGTCGAACAACAGCGTTTTCAGCCCGCTTTGCGCCAATGCGTGCGCCAGCGTGATCGAAAACCACGTTTTGCCGACGCCGCCTTTGCCGGACGCGACGGCGATCATGTTGCGCACCTGCGGCCGCGCCACCTTTCTGGGCGCCAAGGCCAACACCTGTTCGGAATTGTTTTGCGTAGTTGACGTATTCATGATTTTTTCCTTGTAACAGAATCGGATTCTTCCGATGACATCAAAAGCAGGCGCGCCAAAGAAACGGCGTTGATCGGGGACAGCCCGCGCGTGACGTTGGGGCTCATGCTGGCTTCGCACAGGGTCAACCGCCCCGCGTCGGCCGCGGCCAGAACCCCGCCGAAACGGCGCGCGGCGTCCAATCGGGTCGCCAGCAGGTAAATCGCCCCCGCGTCGGCGAACGCTTCGGCCGTTTCGACCGATTCCTGCGGATCGACGCCGGCCGGCATGACCAGAACGGGCAAAGCGTCGGCGGATTCGATGTACGCCGCCAGAAATTCCATGTCTTCGGGTTGGAAGGGGTTGAACGCCGGCATATCAATGAAAATCAGGTCGCACGTTTTGCGCAAAGCCGTGATGTGCGACTGCAGGTTTTCGGGCGACCGCGCTTTGAGCAGCGTCACGTCCAGAATGTTCGTGAACGCGACCAGCTGTTCGATCGCGCCGGCGCGCACGGTGTCGGCGGAAATCAATCCGACCTTGCGCCCCGACAGGCACGCGCGCGTTGCCAGTTTTCCCGTGATGACGGTTTTGCCGACCCCCGCCGCGCCCGTCAGCATGAACGCCTGCCCCTTGATTTGTTCGGGCAGGGGGTGGAACGTGAACACGGTGTCCAGCGCCGACGCGAACGCGACCAGATCGCTTTTCTTTTTGGCCGTCCCGACGCGCATGACGATTTTTTCGATCAGTTGTTCGGGCAGGGCGTGATAGCTCAGGGTTTCGCGCACGGATTGCTGGAATTCCGTTTCGGACGGTTCTTCGCCGTACAGGCGTTCGATTTCCTCGTCGCGCGCGGATTCCTCGATCGCGGCGGTCAGGCGGACGCCCGCGCCCGTTCCCAACCGCTGGGTCGAAACGATGATCGCGTTTTCCCCCAGCTCATGGCGCAACTGATCCATGGCTTCGGACATTGTGGGGGCGGTGTAGGTCTTTATTTTCATTTACGGTTCCTAGATCTGGCCTACGGTTCTGATTTTGGCGCGCGGGTGAATCTCATTTTGCGATATTACCACAGTCGAGGGACGAAATCGCTCGATAATTGAACGGACATAAGGACGAATGCCGGGGCTGGTCAGCAAAACGGGCGATTCTCCGCGGGCGGCCTGCTCTTCAAAGACCTGGCGCACGCGCAAAATAAATTTCTGAATCTGGCTGGGCGGCATCGAAAGCTGCTTTTCCTCGCCCTGTCCGGACAGGGACTCGGCAAAATGCTGTTCCCATTCGCCCGACATCGCGACCAGCGGAATGATCCCGTCGGGGCCCGCCGCGGCGTTCGATATCTGGCGCGCCAGACGCGACCGGACGTGTTCCGTGATCAGCATCAGGCTTTGCGTGACGGAACACGCTTCGGATATTCCCTCTAAAATGGTGGGCAGGTCGCGGATCGACACGCGTTCGTTCAACAGGTTTTGCAAAACGCGCTGGACGCCGCCGACGGTGATGCGTTTGGGGATCAGCTCTTCGACCAGTTTCTGCTGATCCTTGTCCAGTTCGTGCAGCAGCTTTTGCGTTTCCGTGTAGCTGAGCAGTTCGGACATATTCGCCTTGACCAGTTCCGTGATGTGCGTCGTGATGATCGTCGGGCAGTCCACGACGGTATAGCCGCGGAACATCGCGTCTTCGCGCGCGGTCATGTCGATCCACATCGCCGCCAATCCGAACGTCGGTTCTTTCGTCTTTTCCCCCGACAGGGTGATTTCCTCGCCGCGCGGATCCATGACCAGCAGTTTGTTCGGGCGCAGTTCGCCGCGTCCGGCCTCGGTTTCCTTGATGTAAATGACATAGGTGTTCGGCGGCAGGCGCATATTGTCCTGAATGCGCACGGACGGCATCACGAACCCCATTTCCAACGCCAAAGCCCGACGCAGGGCTTTGATCTGGTCGGTCAGGCGGCGGTTCGACGTGTCGTTGATCAGCGACAAAAGGCTGTACCCCAGTTCCAGCCGCACCAAATCCATTTTCAAAACGCTGGAGATCGGTTCTTCGACCACGGGAGGCGGCGTTTCGGGCATTTCGGCCTCCAGCCGCTCGGCTTCCCTTTTCGCCTGCTGTTGTTGACGGATCAGGAAATACGCCGTCGCCCCCGACACCGCGCTGAGGAACAAAAACGGCGCCGCGGGCGTGCCGGGCAGGGTCGCCAGCATGAACGACAAAAACGCCGTCATGCCCAGCGATTTCGGATAATGCGACAGCTGGCCGAACAGCACTTTTTCCGTGCCGCCGGAAATGCCGGCCTTGGACACCATTATGCCGGCCGCGACGGAAATGATCAGCGCGGGAATCTGCGACACCAGACCGTCGCCGACCGTCAGACGCATATAGGTGTCGGCCGCTTTCATAAACGGCATATTCTGCTGCAAAACGCCGATCAAAATGCCGGCGATGATGTTGATCGCCGTGATGACCAACCCCGCGATCGCGTCGCCGCGCACGAATTTCGACGCGCCGTCCATCGCCCCGTAAAAGCTGGATTCCTGCGACAGCTCGTCGCGGCGTTTGCGGGCTTCGGGTTCATCGATCAGCCCCGACGACAGATCCGCGTCAATCGCCATTTGCTTGCCGGGCATCGCGTCCAACGCGAAACGCGCGGCGACTTCGGCGATACGGCCGGAACCTTTGGTGATGACCATGAAGTTCACCAGAACAAGGATCGCGAACACGATCACGCCGATGATGAAATTGCCGCTCATGATAAAACCGCCGAACGCCGCGATGACGTGGCCGGCGGCTTCGGGGCCGCGGTATCCGTTCGACAGGATCAAACGCGTTGACGACAGGTTCAACGCCAGCCGGAACAGCGTCGTGATCAGCAAAACCAGCGGAAAGGACGTGAACTGAATCGGTTTTTCAATGAAAATCGACGTCATCAGCACCAGCACCGAAAACGTCAGGGACAAGGCCAGCGCCACGTCCAACAGCCACGGCGCCAGCGGCAAAATCAAAATGACCAGCATCAAAACGATGCCCAGCGCCAAAGCGATGTCCGACCGTTTGCCTAAGGAAAACAGCCCTTGCTTGATATCGGCGGAAGACGGGATCGCGCCTGCTTTGACGGGTTCGTTGGCCATTCACTTATCCGAAATCGTTGGGGGCGGGGGGAACGGGCGTGCCCTCTTCCATATACTGTTTCAGCTTGTTGCGCAGGGTGCGGATGGAAATGCCCAGAATGTTCGCCGCGTGCGTGCGGTTGCCCAGCGTGTGTTTCAACGTGCTGATGATCAGATCCTTTTCCACGTCGGCGACCGTCCGCCCGACCATGCCGTCGCCGCCGGAAACGGATTGCGCGCCCGCGGTTTCGTCATCGCGCGGTTCTTCGGTCAGCAGAATGGCGTCGTCCGAAATCTCCGCCCCCGTTGACAGCAGAACGGCGCGGTGGATCGTGTTTTCCAATTCGCGCACGTTGCCGCGCCATCCGTACCCCGACAGCCGGTCGGCCGCCCCCCGCGACAGGGGTTTGACCGGAATGTCGTTCATTTCCGAATACTTTTTGATGAAATGTTCGGCCAGCGGGATGATGTCGTCCCTGCGTTCGCGCAAGGCCGGAATGGCGATGTTGACGACGTTCAGGCGGAAATAAAGGTCTTCGCGGAACGTTTTGTTTTTGACTTCCTGCAGCATATCGCGGTTGGATGTCGCCAGAATGCGCACATCGACATCCACCGGTTTTTTGCCGCCGATGCGGTCGATTTGCCGTTCCTGCAGCACGCGCAGCAGCTTCGCCTGCAGCCGGATGTCCATTTCGCTGATTTCGTCCAGCAGTAGCGTGCCGCCGTCGGCTTCCTCGAATTTGCCGATGCGCCGCGCGACCGCGCCCGTGAACGCGCCCTTTTCATAACCGAACAATTCGGATTCCAGCAGGTTTTCCGGAATGGCCGCGCAGTTGACCGCCACGAACGGCGCGGCGGAACGTTTGGAATTCGCGTGGATGTATTTGGCGATGACCTCTTTGCCCGTGCCGGATTCGCCCGTGATTAAAACGCCGGCGGTGGACGGGGCGATCTGTTTGGCCAGCTGCAAAACGCGTTCCATGGCCTTGTCTTTGTAAACGACGGGCGTCGTCTGCATGGAAAAGGCGGACAAAACCGCGCCGATCAATTCGGCGTCGGGGGGCAGGGGGATGTATTCTTTCGCGCCGGCCTTGATCGCTTTGACGGCGGCGCGGGCGTCCGCGGCAACGCCGCAGGCCACGACGGGAACGCATATCCGTTCGGCGTCCAGCCGTTCGACCAGCGAATAGATGTCCAGCTTGACATCCGCCATGATCAAATCGGCGCCCTGTCCGCCGCGCAGCAGATCCAACGCCTGTTCAACCGTTTCGGCGTGCGCGACGGAACCGCCCTTTTTAATGGCGATTTGGCTGGCGGCGCCGATTTGCCCGTCCATGGATCCGATTAACAGCAGACGCATATCTTTCCCCGTCCTTTAATTCAAAATGGTCAGTTTCTTTCCGCTTTGATGATTTCCGTCATCGTGATGCCCAGCCGGTCTTCGATCACGACGACTTCGCCGCGGGCGACCAAGCGGTTGTTGACGTAAATGTCGATCGCTTCGCCGATTTTGCGATCCAGTTCGACCACTGCGCCGCGTCCCAGTTTCAACAGCTGGTGCACCTGCATACTGGATTTGCCCAAAACGGCGGAAACCTGAACGGGAACGTCGTAAACCGCTTCCAATTCGGCGGACGATTTCGGTTTTTCCGGAATTTCCTCGTTGAACCGGTTGGAACCCGATTCGGCCGGACGGCGCGGCGCGTTTTCGTCCAGTTCGTTCAGGCTCAAATCCTCCTGATCCTCGGCGTTGAAAGTGTTTTCGGGTGTATCGGCCATTTTTTATTCTCCGGTTGACAAAGCGTTGTTCGACGGCGCGGCTTGCGCGTACAATTTTAGCAGTTCTTCGGTCTGATTCAAAACATCTTGCGTTTTTCGTTCCAATCCGCCGTTTTTCCATTCGATCCGGCAATCCCCGACGGGCAGGGAATCGTCGCGCACGACCGCGATTTGACCGCCGAACGATTCCCGTTTGACCAAAGCGGCCAGCATCGGTTTGATCCGGTCGGCCAGCTGCGGGTTCAGGCGCAGGGATATTTTGGGTTCGTCCTTTAAAAAACGGAAATTCTTTTCCAGCAGGGCGGCGATTTCTCCGGTCGCGTGGCGTTCGGACAGCGCCGGAACGGCTTTGCGGCACACGGCCATGGCGAAATCGACCGCCGCGGCAAACGCCGCCTGCGAATCGTTTTGCGACCGCGCCAGCAATTCCTTGACCGAATTGGCGATGACGTTCAGCGTGTCCGACGTTTGTTTTTCAACGGACTGCATCGCTTCCTGCCACGCGGCGGCGCGCCCGTCCTCCAATCCCTGCCGGTATCCGTCCTCGCGCGCGGCGGCCTTGGCGGCGTCCATTTCGTCCTGCGTGAAAACGGGCTTGACCGCCTGTTCCAAAGCCTCTTGCGCGGCTTGAACGGTGGCCTGCAATTCCTCGACGGGCGAGGGGGCGGATTCGGTTTCCTCGGCGGGCGTTACGTCGGGTTCGGCAGCGGGCGGTTCAACCGCGTCCGGCGCGCTTTGCGGCGGTTCGTTTTCGTTATCGCTCGACAGAGCTTCCGAATTTTCGGCGATCTGTTCGTTGATCGTGTCCAGCAGCTGCGAAATCGACGGGATGCCGTCAACGGATTTGGCGGACAGGTCTTCCGGCGCGGACGGAGCTTCCTCCTCCGGTTCGTCAAACCGCCTGTCAAACATGAATTTGTATTCTTTCGCCATAACCGTCCGCTTTCAGGAAATCAGTAGATCAGCTCGTCCTGCGAACCGCCTTCGGAAATCGTGATTTCGCCGTTGTTCGCCAAATCCTTGGCGGCCTGAACGATGACGGCCTGCGCGTCGTCCACGTCGCGCAGACGCACGGGGCCCAAAGCCTCCATGTCTTCTTTCATCATCTTGCCCGCGCGTTCGGACATATTCTTGAAGAACAGGTCTTTGATCACGTCGGACGCGCCCTTCAAAGCGATGCTGAGCTTTTCCTTGTCCACGTTGCGCAGTAACACCTGAATGCCCAGCGAATCCAGACGGGTGAGATCCTCGAACGTGAACATAAGGGATTTGATGCGTTCGGCGGATTCGCGGTTGCGTTCCTCCAACGCGGCCATAAAGCGGCTTTCGGCGTTGCGATCCATATTGTTGAACATTTCGGCGATCAGTTCGTGCGAATCCTGTCGCGTCGTGCGCGCCAGATTGTTCATGAATTCGGTGCGCAGGGTTTGTTCCAATCCGTCCAGAACATCCTTTTGGATCGCTTCCATCCGCAACAGGCGCATGATCACGTCCATTGCGAACGATTCCGGCAGCAAAGCCAGAACCCGCGCGGAATGGTCGGGTTTGATTTTTGACAGGATGACGGCGACCGTTTGCGGGTATTCGTTTTTCAAATAGTTTGCCAAAACCTGTTCGTTGATGTTGCCCAGCTTGTCCCACATGGTGCGTCCGGCGGGGCCGCGGATTTCTTCCATAATGCTGGCGACGCGGTCTTTCGGCAACGTTTTCAGCAACAGGCGTTCCGTGTTTTCATAGTTCCCGATCATGGTCGAAGGGCCGGAAATCGAACCGGCGAATTCCAAAAACAGCTTTTCAACCGTTTCGGACGGAATGGAACCCAGCGACGCCATAACGACGGACAGTTCGCGGATCTCTTCGTCCTCCAACAGCGACATGATTTTGGAAACGTGGTCTTCCGACAGGGACATCATCAAGATCGCGGCCTTTTGCGGGCCGGTCAGGTTGTAGTAGTTTTCAACCGATTTTGCCATGGTCGCGTTCCCTCATTCTTCCGAATACAGCCAAGAGCGGATGATGTTGACCGCCGCGTCCGGATGCTGGTCGATGATTTCCCCGATTTTGCGGATCGAAGACGCTTTGACGCGTCCTTCGACCTTGGCGATGTCGATCAATTCCTCCAGCTGTTCCGTTTCCGTCATGGCGTTCGACGCCCCCGGCGGTGCCAGTTGTTGAAAATCCTCTGTCGGAGCCATAAGCAAATTTTCCTCTTCCTCTGTTTCGGGCTGTTCGAACGCTTTGACGATCAACGGACGGATTACCAGCAAAATGACCAGTACCGCCACCAGCGCGACCCCCAAACCTTCAACCATTCTGATAACCTCTTTTTTCGTGAAGCCCATGAACATGACCGGATCTTCCATCCGCAGCAAATCGTCCGGATTGAAAAACGGCAGGTTGATGACTTCGACCGTGTCGCCGCGCGTCGCGTCGTATCCGACCGCCGACCGCACCAGTGTCGTCAGCAATTCCATTTCCTTTTCCGTGCGGGGGATGTATTTCCGCGTGCCGTCGGGCTGCAGTTCGTACGTCCCGTCCACGATCACCGCGACGGACAGGCGTTTGATCACGCCGTTCTTACGCACTTGGCTGATCACCTGTTTGGAAATTTCATAGTTGACCGTTTCTTCGCTGCGGTTGGATTGCTGTTTGACCTGATTGGCGTTTTTCGTTTCGGCGTCGGGCAGGTTCTGTTCCACGCTGACGATCGGTTCGCGTTCGTCGGATTGCGAGTTTTCCTCGATCGTTGTTGAAGAACGCAATACCTGTTGGTCGGGGTCGTAGATTTCTTTGTTCACGACCACCTGATCGAAATCCATTTCCAGCGACGCTTTGACCCGCACCTTTTCCTGACCGACGGACTGTTCGATCAACTCCTGCACCGACCGGATCAGGCGCGCTTCCTGATCGCGGCGCATTTCCTCGTTCGTCGTCATCTGCATTTGTTCGTCGTCGTCGAAACTTTTGGTCAGCAAAGTTCCGCGCGCGTCCATGATCGAAACGTCCTTCGCCTGCATTTTCGGCACGGCCGAAGCTACCAGCCGCTGAACCGCCTCGACCTGTTTGGACGACAGCTTGGCCTTGTCCTCCATCCGGATGATCACGGACGCCGACGGTTTTTGTTCCTCGCGCGAAAACATTTCGCGTCGGGGCAAAACCAAATGCACCCGCGCCGCTTTCACCTTGTCGATCGCTTTGATCGTTCTGGCCAGCTCGCCTTCCAGCGCGCGCAACATCTGCAGGCTGATGATGTCGTGACCGACGCCGGGGGATTGCGCCTTGTCGAAAATCTCGTACCCCACGACGCCGCCTGTGCCCGTCGTTTCCGCCAGCTGCACCCGCAGTTTCAGCGCGTCCGCCGCCGGCACATGGATTTCCGTGCCGTTTTTAAACAGCTTATAGGGGACGTTCTGTTCTTCCAGCTGGGCGATGATCTTTTTCGTGTCCGCCGGATCCAATTCGTTGAACAGCACCGACATTTCCGTAGAACCCAGATGCGTCGCCAGATAAATCAGGAAACCCATCAGGAAAATCAACACGCCGCCCATCGCCAGCAGCCGCGTCGTTCCCAAATTTTTCAAAGTCTGCAGAAATGAATTCACCGTCGCACCCTCTAAAGCCCCATGCACACAAAATAGGCTTTATACTATCAGCATATATATAACAAGGGAAACTAAAAAAACACTTAATAAAACGCTAAAGGAAAACGGCGCACAAAAAACCCCTTGCCGAGGCAAGGGGTTTTGAAAACGGATAACCGTCGATTAACGCGAATAGAATTCGACGACCAGATTCGGTTCCATCTGCACGGGATAGGGAACGTCGGCCAGTTTCGGCATATGCAAAAACGTGCCTTTGCCCGCTTTGTGGTCAACCTGCATATATTCGGGAACTTCGCGTTCGGCGGACGCTTCGGCTTCCAGAACGATGGCCAGCTGACGGGATTTTTCACGGATGGAGATTTCGTCGCCTTCCTTGACCTGATAGGACGGGATGTTGACGCGCTTGCCGTTGACCAGAATATGGCCGTGGTTCACGAACTGACGGGCGGCGAAAACGCTGGGAACGAATTTCATGCGGTAAACGATGGCGTCCAAACGGCATTCCAGCAGGCCGATCAGCAATTCGGACGTGTCGCCCGTGCGGCGGATCGCTTCGGCGTAGTATTTGCGCAACTGCTTTTCGGAAACGTTGCCGTAATAGCCTTTCAATTTCTGTTTCGCCAGCAACTGCGTGCCGTAATCGGTCGGTTTGCCTTTATGCTGACCGTGCTGGCCGGGGCCGTAAGCGCGTTTTTCAACGGGGGATTTGGCTCTGCCCCACAGGTTGACGCCCAGGCGGCGGTTGATTTTGAATTTAGCGGCTAAACGCTTAGACATTTTTCATGTACTCCACATAATTTATTGTTGTTGTCCCGATAGTTCGCACCCGCTGTTTCAGGGGCGACGGGGCGGCGAACCGTCCGCATTCTCGGAAATAGGGCTGAAGTTTGGCAAAAAAACGGGGGATTGTCAACCGTTTATTGCTTTTTCGCGCCCGTTTTCGCAACGGGAACGGCCAAAGCGTCGTTCTTGTCGTTCAATTTGCGCGTCAAATCGGCGACATCCCCGCCGTTTTGCTGCAAAATCGCGGCGTATTCGTTGCGATAGCTCATCAGCATGCTGACGCCTTCGACAATCAGGTCGGCCAGTTTCAATCCGTCCTTTTTATCGGTGACGCGCCACACGACCTCCACGTCGTTTTCGGTGTTCGGAATGTCGATTTTCGACGTGACGTAAAAATCGCCCTTTTCGCTTTTGCGCGCGCCTTCAAAACGGATGGTTTCGCCGCCGTAATCGGCGAATCGTCCCGCCCATGTGCGCACGATGTTGTCGGTCAGCGCGGTTTCGTACGCTTTCAGCTGTTCCGGACCGGTCGTTCTGGCAAAACGCCCCAGCGTGAACCGCGCCGACGTTTTGATGTTGATTGCGGACAGGAAAATGCGGCGGAACGCGTCCTGCCGCTGTTCCAGCGTTTTGGCGGGTTTGACAACGTCGGCCATGATTTCGTCCGCCAGTTTTTTGGCAAAAGCCTCCGCATCGGCGGGTTGTGCGGCGAACGCGGCCGACACCGTGAAAAGCAGGGATGAAAACAGGATGATGAGTTTTTTCATAAATTTTCCTCTATTCGTCAAAGTCGTCCTCTAATGAAAATTCATAAGAGGCGGTGTTGTCGCCGGATGCGGCCGTTCCTTTGGCCTTTTCGATCGTTTGTTTGCGGTATTGGCGGGACATGGAACGCATGGTCGCGTAGAAATCCAGCGACGTGCGGCGCGTTTCGTCCATCAGATCCAGCGCGTTGTCGTAGGCGGCGACGACTTCGACGGCGTCCACTGCCCAAATGGCGCGTTTCAAATCGTCGTTGTCGTTGTGCGCCGGAACGTATGTCATCGGGTCAAGCGCGATGTCCGCGGCCATACCGGTGGCGTCGCGCACGTTGGAGGGGCCTAAAAACGGCAGCACCAGATAGGGCCCCGACGGCACGCCCCAAACGGCCAGCGTCGTTCCCAATCCTTGATAATTCGGCGGGATGCCCATTCTGTCCGCCACGTCGAACACGCCGAAAAATCCCAGCGTCGAGTTGATGACGAACCGCGACGCGTCCAATCCGGCGTTTTTGAAATTCAACTGCAACACGTCGTTGACAATGGTCAGCGGGGTTTTCAGGTTTGCCAGAAAAGTTCTGACCTTTTGCCGGAAACCGGATGTCGTGATCGCGCGGTATCCTTTGATCGCGGGGCGCAGGGCGTATTTGTCCGCGGCCATGTTGAACGCGAAAATCTTGCGGTTCAACGGTTCCAGCGGATCGTTCGTTTCGCGGTACGCGGCCAGCGCGACGGGATCGGTCGGGGGCGTGGCGCATCCCGCCGTCACCGTCAGAATCAAAGCAATCAGAAATAGTTTTGTTTTTCCAGACATGAGCGACAGATTACCCTCCTTGCGTCCGACAGACAAGTTTTTTCGGCGCGCGCCGCCTTTTTTACTTTTTTTAAAAGGAATTTACGTACAAATCAAACAGGAGGGTTTGAAATGCCTGAAAACGCGACAAATGAAACGGTTTCAGCCGATCGGCTGGTCGATACCCTGTTCGGCCCGCGGGCGGCGGACGGACGGACGGCGCGCCAGCGCGCGGCGGCGGACGAAGAGTTGCCCGATTATCTGTTCAACGTCCCCGACGACGCGTCGCAAGCGGGGCTGCCTCTGATTCGCGTGGCGCATTACCGTCCCAAAACGATCGTGCAGGAGGATGTCGCGGGGTTGATCCCCTATCTGGACGAGCTGGCGTTGTTTGAACGGCGCTGGGGATTCGTCAAGCAGGCCGGCGATCGGGAAAGCTGGTGCGCCCGAATGGATGCGGAGGCTGTACCCGTTTTGGAACGGCTGACCGGTTTGTGCCGCGAACGCCGGTTGCTGCACCCGCGCGCGCTGTACGCGTATTTCTATGCGGCGGCGCAGGGCGAAACGCTGCACCTTTATCGTGAAAACAAGCAGGATGTGTTTCTTTCCGTCGATTTTCCGCGGCTGAAAAACGGTGTGTGCGCGGTTGACAAAATCGCACGCGCGGATTCGGGCGTGTTCGACACGGTGGCCGCCGTTGCCGTCAACATGGGGCGCAGTGCGACAGAACTGGCGAAAAGCTGGCTGAACGCCGGAAAAGAGGTCGATTACCGGTTTTTAAACGGTTTCGCGCTGGAATCGGCCGAAGCGATGATCCGGTTGGCCGCCGCCCGCATCGCGCGCGAGGAATGCTGTCTGGGTGACGTGCATTTTCTGGGAACGGCAAAAACCGGCGATCCGGCGGTGCAATCGGCGTTGATCAAAATGCTGAATGCTGGCGCGATCGACATCGCGTTCAGCCGCAATTACCTGATGATGCCGGAATATTCCGCGCTGGCGCTGGTGTTCCCGCGCTGAACGGTCATCCGCGGGCGGAAATTTCCGATTCGACCGTCGGCAGGATGTCTTCAATTCTGTCAACATAGGTCAGCAGCTTCGCGTGTTCGGGGCGGACGTATCCGGCGGCGACCAGCGAATCAATCATTTTGCGCAACGGTTCCCAAAAACCGTCCGCGTTGTACATGATGATCGGTTTGTTCAATTCGCCCAGCTGTTTCAAGGTCATGACCTCGAAAATCTCGTCCAGCGTTCCGATGCCGCCGGGCAGGACGCAAAAGGCGTCCGACGCTTCCAGCATGGCGTCCTTGCGGGTGTGCAGGGACGGCAGGATCTTCAGTTCGCTAAGCTCGAAAATCTGTTCTTCGCGATCCTGCAACAGGGTGTTGATAATGCCGACGACCGTGCCGCCGTTGTCCAAAGCGCCCTTGGCGACCGCGCCCATCATGCCGACGTGTCCCGCGCCGTAAATCAGGCGGATGCCGCTTTCGGCCAGAATTTTGCCCAATTTCATGGCGTCTTTGACATAGCGGGGGTTCTTGCCGTCCGCCGAACCGCAAAAAACGCTTAAAGACTGAATTTTATACATTTCAACATTCCCGTTTAAGAAAAAGTAACGATATGACCGTATTATATAGAGCGATTTATTAACCATTCCTTGACGGTGCGAGGGACGATGCGCATTTTTGTTCTTATTTTCGCGGCGGCGGTTTCGCTTTCAGACGGGGCGGCGGCGCAAACGGTGGACGATTTGTTTTCCGACGAGGATTTTGAATCGTCCGAAATCGACCGGATGCAAAAGGAAACGGCCGAAAAAAACGCGAAAGAAGCCGCTGAAAAAAAAGAAAAAACACCGGCCGCGCAACCCGCCCGTCCCGCTGCGCCGATAACAACACCCGCCGCGCCCGCGTTGCTCCCGCCCGTGCGGATACCGGAACGGACGCCGGTTCAAACGCCGGCGCAAACCGCCGCGCCCAAAACGTTAAGCCTGCCCGTGCCGAAAATGCAGGCGATCACCGCGCCCGCGCCGTCTTTGCCGCAAATTTCGTCCGCGCCCGCGCCCGACCTGCCCGATCTGGGAAAGGGCGGCCAAAAGGCCGGTGAAGAGATGTCCCTGTTTGAAATGCGTTCCAAGAAAACGGGTAATCCGGACACGGACGTTTTAAAGCTGGACATTGCCGGCGTTAAATTGAAAATGACGCCGGAAGAGGTGATGCAAAACGCCGAAGAGGCCGGTTTCACCCTGAAATTCAAGGATTTGGAAACTCCGACGCTGGACAAGTGGAAATACCGCCGCCTGTGTATGGATATGAAGCTGTTCGCCGACAGAAGCAAAAAGGAATGCGTCAAAGACGCCGCGCGTCAAAGCGGTTCGGAATACATCAGCCGGCTGGTTTACGAAAATAAAAAACGGCGCGAAACGCTGACCGTGGAATTTACCAGCCGTTTTTCGGACAATCAGGCTTTCCGCATCCGCTATGTCAGCAAAGGTGACCATTCGTTGGGCACGACGGACGAGGCGCATTATTTCAAAGCCAAGCGGCGGCAGGAGTTTTTACGCCTGTTGATTACGAAATACGGCGTTCCGGATGACGAACAGGCTTTGCAATGGGGCGTTTCGGGCATCGGTGCGACGTTGCAGGCGGAGATATCCGATTCCTTTTTGGACGCGTCGCTGGTGTTGGAGGATCCGAATATGGAAACCGACGATTTCGACATCATGTCGATCGAGGACGCCAAAGAACCCGCGATCGAAAAATTCAGTTTTTAAGCCGCTTTTTCAACGGTTTTTAAGGCGGATTTTCAATACCGCCCCATGTCCAGCGATCCGCGCCCCAGCAGAACGGTTTTCTGTTGGTCGAACGATCCCGTGCGGTTGACGGCCTTGACCGTCAGGGAATAATAGTGTCCCTTTTCCACGCAGGGCGGCATATAGGGGTAGGGTTTGGACACATTGACACGGCTGGCCTTTTCCTCAAACGCGAATTTCGGCAGGGCGTAGGTTTCCCCCGGAACGGGCAGCAGGGTGGCGGTGCTTTCGCCGTTGTGGTAAAATCCGATCGACCCTTGGCCGCCGTTTTTGTTCAACGCCGGATTGTCCATATTGTCGATTTCCAAAATCAACAGGTTCGTTCCGTACGGAATGCCGGAAACGTACAGCGTCGGCGTGCTGCCCCGTCCGCCGTCGGCGCGGCATCCTTGGTGCGCGGCGATCCGGCGGCCGTTCCATTCCGACGGTTCGACGTATTCGACGGACAGGGTGGAAACGTGCGAACAGGCGTTCAGCGCGCAAAGGGACAACAGGCATAAAAACTGTTTTTTCATCTGGATTTTTCCGCTATTTTAACCAAAGGACATTTTCCCTTATACCATATTTTCGCCGATTGGACAGGATTTTATGTTTTTTGATACGCTCTTGAACGCTTTTTTTCCGCCGGTGTGCCCCGTTTGCGCACAAAGGGTGGACGTTTCGGGCGCGTTGTGCGCCGATTGTTTTTCGCGGCTGCAATTTCTGTCCGGAACGTTCGCGGAGGGCAGGGCGGCCGCGGTCGTATATGACGATGTCAGCAAAAAGCTGATCCTCGGGCTGAAATACGGGGACAGGACGGAGCTGGCCGGATTGATGGCGCGCCTGATGGTTAACGCGTCCGGCGGCGTTCTGGACGGGGCGGACGTGCTGACCGGCGTGCCGGTGCATTGGAAACGCCTGTTGGTCAGAAAGTACAATCAGGCGGATCTGTTGGCTTTCGCGGTGACGCGGCTGTGCGGCGTTCCAACCGACCCGATGCTGATCAGGCGGGTGAAATCGACGCCGAAACAGGGAACGCGCCGCGATCGTTTTGAAAACGTCAGGGACGCTTTCGCCGCCGATCCCGAACATCCGGTCAAAGGCAAGGTCGTCGTTTTGATCGACGATGTTGTCACAACAGGCGCGACCGCCGAATCATGCGGCCGCGTTTTGATCAAAGCCGGCGCGAAAGAGGTGCGGCTGCTGACGTTCGCCAAAGCCGTCGAAAAGGCCTAAACGCGGCCGTACACGTCTTCGTAACGGGTGATATCGGCTTCGTCCAGCAAATCGCCGGTTTGGACTTCGATGAAAACAAGGTTCGTGTCGCCGATGTTTTCGATGCGGTGTTTCGTTTTCGCCGGAATGAATATCGCCGTATTCGCGGGCGCGCGGATGATTTTGTCGCCGTTGGTGACCTCGGCCGTTCCTTCGGTGATGATCCAGTGTTCGTCGCGGTGTTCGTGGCTTTGCAGCGACAGTTTCTGTTTGGGGGTGACGACGATGCGTTTAACCGTGTGGCGGTCGCCCGTGTCCAAAATTTCCCACGTTCCCCACGGACGGGTGTCCGATGCGCCTTTTTCGTATTTCACAACCATGACCGTTTCCTTTGCAAAAGAATTTTCATCCTTATTACCCCGTTTTTCAAAAAAATGCACCTTATTTTCACGCATCCGCTTGCTTTGTCATATATATTAAGGTATGAATACACGGTTTGAAAGCAACATAACGGATATGGATCAATTCTATGGGACTTGTTGTTCAAAAGTTCGGCGGAACGTCCGTCGGCGATACGGACCGTATCAAAAACGTCGCTCAAAAGGTCAAAAGTGAAATCGACGCGGGCAATCGGGTCGTCGTCGTCGTTTCGGCCATGGCGGGTGTAACGAACCAGCTGGTGCGGTATTGTCAGGAAATTTCGCCCGATTACAGCCCGCAGGAATACGATGTCGTCGTATCCACCGGCGAACAGGTGACGATCGGGCTGTTGGCCATGGCGTTGCAGGCGATCGGCGTCCCCGCCCGTTCGTGGACGGGGTGGCAGGTGCCCGTTTTGACCGACAGCGCGGCGTCCAAGGCGCGCATCAACAAAATTGATGTCGAGGGATTGAACGAATGTCTGGCGCGGGGAATGGTTCCCGTCGTCGCCGGTTTTCAGGGCATTGACGGCGACGGCCGCATCACGACGCTGGGGCGCGGCGGGTCGGACACGTCGGCGGTGGCTCTGGCCGCCGTTTTGCACGCCGACCGGTGCGACATCTACACCGACGTGGACGGCGTTTACACGACCGATCCGCGCTTTGTGAAAAACGCCAGAAAGCTGGATCGCGTGACGTATGAGGAAATGCTGGAAATGGCGTCTTTGGGCGCGAAAGTCCTGCAAACGCGTTCCGTCGAACTGGCGATGAAATACCGCGTCAATCTGCGCGTGGTTTCCAGTTTTGAAAAAAATCCGGTCGGTACGACCATTTGCGACGAGGGGGATATCGTGGAAAAGGAAATTATCAGCGGCATTACGTGCAGCCGCGACGAAGCGAAGATCACGTTGGTCGGCGTTCAGGACAAGCCGGGCGTTTCCGCCGCCGTTTTCAACGCCATGGCCGAAGCCAACATCTGCATCGACATGATCGTGCAAAGCGATTCGCCGGACGGAACGCACACGGACATGACGTTCACACTGCCCGAATCCGATTTGAACAGGGCTTTGGCCGTTTTGGAAAAGGACAAAGCCGATATCGGATACCGCAACGTCATTTCCGATTCCGACTGCGCCAAAATTTCGCTGGTCGGCGTCGGCATGCGCACGCACACGGGGATTGCGCGGAAAATGTTCGAGGCGCTGTCCGCCAAAGGCATCAACGTGCAGACGATTTCCACGTCCGAAATCAAAATCAGCGTGCTGATCGCGGCGGAATACGCCGAACTGGCCGTCCGCGCCCTGCACAACGCGTTCCATCTGGAAAATAAGGAAAAGTGAAATGTTATCGAATGAAGAAGTCTTGGATCTGTTCTGGAAAAAGGGACGCGCGTTTTTAAACACGCGTTACGCCATCATGGGCGGGGCGATGTCGTGGGTGTCCGAACACAATTTGGTCGCCGCGATATCGAACGCGGGCGGTTTCGGCGTGATCGCGGGCGGCGCGATGCCCGCGGCCGTGTTAAAGGACGAAATCGCCAAAACGGCCGCTTTGACGAAAAACAGTTTCGGCGTCAACCTGATCACGATGCACCCGCATCTGGACGAGCTGATCGACGTCTGCATTGAAATGAAAATCAGCCACGCCATTTTGGCCGGCGGCATCCCGACCGTTCAGGCGATCAAACGGCTGAAAGACGCGGGGATCAGGGTGATGTGTTTCGCCCCCGCGCTGGTGCTGGCGAAAAAAATGGTCAAATCGGGCGCGGATGCGCTGATTCTGGAAGGAACGGAGGCCGGCGGTCATATCGGTCCCGTCGCCACCAACATTCTGGCGCAAGAGATTTTGCCGCACATGACGGACGTTCCCGTGTTTATCGCGGGCGGCGTCGGTTCGGGCGAAATGATGGCCGCGTTTTTGGGGCTGGGCGCCGCGGGGTGCCAGCTGGGAACCCGTTTCGTCTGCACGGACGAATGTATCGCACACCCGAATTTCAAACAGGCGTTCATCAGGGCAAACGCCCGCGACGCCGTCCCGACGGTGCAGATCGATCCGCGCTTTCCGGTTATTCCGGTGCGCGCGATCGTCAATGAGGGGACGAAACGCTTTATGGAATTTCAGATGGAAACCATTCAGAAATACCAGCGGGGCGAATTGGAATTGAAAGCCGCGCAAATGGCGATCGAAAACTTCTGGGGCGGCGCGTTGCGGCGCGCGGTCATCGACGGCGATGTCGAAAACGGTTCGCTGATGGCGGGACAGAGCGTCGGTTTGGTCAAAGACATCAAACCCGTTCAGGCCGTTGTTGACGAATTGGTGGCGCAGGCCGCGGACGCTTTGCGCAAATTGAACCGCATACCGGCTTGAATCGAAAAGGAAGACGATCATGACGCAGGATGATAAGGAAGAAAAAGCCGCGCCGGCCGAAACGCCGGAAACGCCGCAAGAACCGGAAACGGTCGGGACTTTGCTGCGCAAAACCCGCTTGGCCAAAAAACAGGATCTGCGGGATATCGCGTCTTATTTGTGCATCCGCTATCAGTTTTTGCAGGCGTTGGAGGAAAACCGGTACAAGGAACTGCCCGGCGAAGCTTATGCCAACGGGTTCGTGCGCAGTTACGCCGCGTATCTGGGGTTGGACGCCGCGGACATCATTTCCCGATACAAACGCGAAGTCGCCGGACAGGACAGGATTGAACGCGGCCGCGCCAATGTTGACGACGATGAAAACGAAAACGCCGCCCCCGCGCCCAAGGTGTTGCTGGCGTCGCTGGCGGCTTTGCTGGTCGTATATGGGATGTGGCAGGCTTTTTCCGGCGAAAAGGAAATCGCCCCCGTCGAACCCGAACAGATCGAATCCGTGACGGTGGTCGAGGATTCCTATCCCCTGCCGCCGGAAACGCCCGCCGCGGCCGGACAGGAAACGGACGCCGCGTCGGTCGCGCCTGAAAAAACGGCGGCCGAAACCGCTGTTCCGCCCGTGCCTCCGGTCAAACCGGAATACGTCGCGCCGGCGGAAAACAATGCGGCCGTTTCCACGTCGGCGGAGGAAAAAAAGCCCGAAGAGGTGCGCGCCATCCGCGTTTACGGTCAGAAAAACTACAAGCCCCGCTTGGTTTTGATCGCCAAGGAACCGGTTTGGGTTGAAGTGACGCGCGGTGAAAACGTGCTGTTTTCGCGGTTGATGAACGCGGGCGACCGTTATCAGGTTTCGTCGAACAAACCCGAAGAGCTGTTTTTGAAAACCGGCAACGCCGGCGGGTTGGAAGTGTGGTGCGACGGCCGGTTGGCGAAATCTTTGGGGGCGCGCGGCGCGCTGCGTTCAGGCGTGGCTTTGATCCCCGAAAACTTTGCCGTCCAAGCGGATGAAACCGCCGCCGATTTTGAATAACAGGTGAGATTATGAAAGCTGCTGAAATCAAACGCCGTCGTTCCAGACGGATTTACGTCGGTTCCGTTCCCGTCGGGGACGGTGCGCCGATATCCGTTCAATCCATGACGAACACGCCGACGGCGGATGTCGCCGCCACGGTCGCGCAGATCCGTTCGTTGGAGGCGGTCGGTGCGGACATCGTGCGCGTTTCCTGTCCCGACGAGGAATCGACCAAGGCTTTGCGCGAAATCGTCAAACAGGTCAAAGTGCCGATCGTTTCCGACATCCACTTTCATTACAAACGCGCGATTGAATCCGCCGAAGCCGGCGCGGCATGCCTGCGCATCAACCCCGGCAACATCGGTTCGGCCGAACGCGTGCGCGACGTGGTCAAGGCGGCGAAGGATTACAACTGTTCCATACGCATCGGCGTCAACGGCGGGTCGCTGGACAAGCATCTGTTGGAAAAATACGGCGAACCGTGCGCGGACGCGATGGTTGAAAGCGCGTTGGAACACGCCAAGATTTTGGAAGACAACGACTTTTTCAATTTCAAAATTTCCGTGAAATCGTCCGACACGCTGATGATGATGGACGCTTACCGCAAACTGGCGGCAAAATGCGACTATCCGCTGCATTTGGGCGTGACCGAAGCCGGCGGATTGCGCGCCGGAACGGTTAAATCCGCGCTGGGGATCGGCACGCTGTTGATGGAGGGGATCGGCGACACATTGCGCGTTTCCCTGACCGCCGACGTGACCGAGGAAATCAAGGTCGGGTTTGAAATCCTGCGCACTTTGGGATTGCGCTATCACGGCGTCCGCATCGTGTCTTGCCCGACGTGCGCGCGCCGCGGCATTGATGTCGAAAAGGTTGTCAAAGCTTTGGAAGTCCGTTTGGAACACATTTCCGAACCGCTGAAAGTCGCCGTCATGGGATGCGTCGTGAACGGCCCCGGCGAAGCGCGCGAAGCCGATGTCGGCGTTTGCGGCGGCGGCAACGGCAAGGCTTTGCTGTTCGTCGCGGGGCAACAGAAAGAACCGATCGACGCGAATAACGCCGTTGATGTGATCGCGGATCTGGTCGAAAAAATCGCGGCTCAAAAAGCGGAGAAGAAGTAATGAAAATTCAGCCCGCGCGCGGCACGCGCGACATTTACGGCAAGGATTTGTCCGCGTTCATGTTCGTGCAGAACACGGCGCGCGACTTTGCCAAACGCTACGGTTTCGGTGAAATTCAGACGCCCGTTTTTGAATCGACCGAGGTTTTCGCCCGCGGGGTCGGCGAAACGTCCGACATCGTGTCAAAGGAAATGTACACCTTTACCGACAGGGGCGGCGAAAGCTTCACCCTGCGGCCGGAGGGAACGGCCGGCGTCGTCCGCGCTTTCATTTCCGAGGGCATGGAACAGAACCAGCCGGTCAAGCTGATGTACGCGGGACCGATGTTCCGTTACGAACGCCCACAAAAGGGGCGGTACCGCCAGTTGCATCAGGTCGGCGTCGAAGTGTTGGGCGCGTCCGCGCCGCAAACGGATGTCGAAGTGTTGTGTCTGGCGTGGGACTTTTTGTCCGCTTTGGGGTTGAAACCCTATATCCGTTTGGAACTGAACACGCTGGGCGATGTCGAAAGCCGCGCGGCCTATCGCGACGCCTTGGTCGCCTATTTTGAACAGTACAAGGAACAACTGAGCGAAGACAGCCGCGTGCGTTTGGCGAAAAACCCGCTGCGTATTCTGGATTCCAAGGACGAGGGCGACAAGAAAATCGTCGAAAACGCCCCCGCGATGACCGATTACCTGAACGACGAATCCCGTCAATTCTTCGACGCCGTGAAAAACGGGCTGACGGAAATGGGAATTCCGTTCACGGTCAATCCGCGGTTGGTGCGCGGTCTGGATTATTACCGCCACACCGTGTTTGAATTCATCACGGATTCTTTGGGCGCGCAGGGAACGGTTCTGGCCGGCGGCCGTTACGACGGTCTGGTCGAAGAGCTGGGCGGTCCCAAAACGGCGGGCATCGGTTTCGGCGCGGGCATCGACCGTTTGGCGCTGCTGCTGCAGGAAGTCGGCAAACAGCCCGAGGAACCCCGCCCGATCGCGGTCGTTCCCGTCGGCGACGACACGACCATGCCGGTGATGAAAATCGCGCACGATTTGCGTCAGGCGGGATTCGTCGTCGATATGGCCTATTCCGGCAATATGGGCAAGCGGATGAAAAAAGCCAACAAAATCAACGCTTGCGCCGCCGTGATTCTGGGGTCGGACGAATACGCCAAGGGCGTTGCCGCCGTGCGCGATTTGGACACGGGGGATCAAAGCGAGGTCGAAATCGCCGCTTTGCCGGATTTCATGCAAAAATACCGCGCCGCGCAGGGAATGTGACGCATGAGTTTCGAGGAAAAACTGGATGTCGTTCTGGCGCGCAACGACGAACTGGAATCCCTGCTGGGATCGGGGACGGGCGTTGACGGCGAAACGTTTGTCAAGCTTTCCAAGGAATTGGCGGGGTTAAAGGATATCGTCGCCGCGATTTCGGACTATAAAAAGGTCTTGGCGGACATGGACGGCGCGCAGGCTTTGCTGGACGATCCGGAAACGGACGACGAAATGCGGTCGATGGCGCACGATGAAATCTACGCCGCCAAGGAAAAGCTGCCCGAATTGGAAAAGCGGCTGAAAATCCTGTTGTTGCCCAAAAACGCCGTTGACGAAAAAAACGCGATTTTGGAAGTCCGCGCCGGAACGGGCGGGGAGGAAGCCGCCCTGTTCGCCGCCGAACTGTTCCGGATGTACGAACACTACGCCGCGGCGCAGGGGTGGAAGTTTGAAACGCTGGCCGTCAACGACACGGGTATCGGCGGGTACAAGGAAGCGTCCGCCAGCATCACGGGAAAAAACGTGTTTGAACGTCTGAAATTTGAATCGGGCGTGCACCGCGTCCAACGCGTGCCGGAAACGGAATCGGCGGGGCGCGTCCACACGTCCGCCGCGACGGTCGCCGTTTTGCCCGAAGCCGAGGAAGTCGATTTGAAAATCGACGAAAAGGATTTGAAAATCGACGTTTACCGCGCGTCCGGCGCGGGCGGCCAGCATGTCAACAAAACGGAATCCGCCGTGCGCATCACGCACATTCCGACGGGGTTCGTCGTCGCGTGCCAAGACGAGCGGTCGCAGTTTAAAAACAGGGACCGCGCCATGCGCATCCTGCGTTCCCGCCTGTACGATATGCAACAGGAACAGCTGAACAGGGAACGCGCCGTCGATCGCAAAAACCAGGTCGGATCGGGCGACCGTTCGGAACGCATCCGCACCTACAACTTTCCGCAGGGGCGCGTGACCGATCACCGCATCAACCTGACTTTATATAAAATCGACGAAGTGATGAACGGCACCGCGCTGGACGAGATTATCGAAGCGTTGATCACCGAAGACCAGCTGTCCCGTTTGTCGGAACTGGATTGACCGCGATGACGGCAAAGGAAATCCTGTCCGTTTTAGCCGAACGGTTCGGGCGGGCGGGGATTGAGGAACCGGCGGCGGACGCGCGCGCTTTGGTCGCTTTTGCGATCGGGGTGACGCCCGTTTTTTTGCGCGTTCATCCCGATTTCGCGATTGAACCTGATGTTTTGCAAAAAATCGAAAGCTTTGCCGAGCGCCGCGCCAAACGCGAACCCGTGTCGAAGATCGTTGGAACGCGCGGGTTTTGGCGGCTGGATTTCAAAGTGACCAAAGACGTTCTCGACCCCCGTCCGGATTCCGAAACTTTGATTGAAGAGGCGTTGAAGCTGTTTTTCGACAAAACGGCGGCGTTGCGGATTTTGGATTTGGGGACGGGATCGGGCTGTTTGGCGCAGGCTTTGCTGTGCGAATATGTGAACGCGCGCGCCGTCGGGTTTGACGCGTCGGACGCCGCGCTGAAAATCGCCGCCGAAAACGCCGCGACAAACGGAATGGCCGGCCGGTTTGAAACCAAATCGGGCAGCTGGGACGAATCCGGTTGGTTTGAAAAATTGGGGCGGTTCGATCTGGTGATTTCCAATCCGCCCTATATCGCCGAAAACGAACGGGCGGATCTGGCGCCCGAAGTCGTGAATTTCGATCCGGAACGGGCGTTGTTCGCGGGCGCGGACGGGTTGGACGCATACCGCAAAATCGCCCCCGCCGTGCCGTTTTTATTAAAGGACGGCGGCGTGTTTATCGCCGAATTCGGCAAAGGACAGCATGACGCCGTGCGGGAAATCGTTGAAAACGCGGGGCTGGATTTCAACGCTTTCGGCGTTGATTTGGGCGGCATCGTGCGGTGTCTGTCCGCTTTTGGGCGAAAATAGGTTTTTGCGCGCAAAAATATGTTGAAAAAAAAACGCGCCCCATATAATTTACAACCGCTGAAGAGATTCCCGCCGGAAAAACGGCGGTTTGATTTTTTTGATTTCAACAACTTCTGAAGAGTATTTTCCATGGGCATGAATCCTCGGGGACGTTCGCGCGGACGCAACCATAACAATTTTAACAACAACCGCCGCTTTAACAATCAGCCGAACCGCAACACGGTTTACGACAGCATCGGTCCCGCCGGACGGTTGCGCGGAACGGCGTTCCAGCTGATGGAAAAATACCTGTCCGCCGCCAAGGAATTGATGTCTTCGGATCGCGTTCTGGCCGAAAACTGCTTGCAGCACGCCGATCATTACAGCCGTTTGAACGCGTTGGCGATCGCGGCCGAGGGGGCGCGTTTCGCCCAGCAGCAGCCGGTTGTCGAATCCGACGACGCGCCGGACGCCGTTTTTGAAACGGCCGAAATCGAACCTCAGCCCGTTATCGAAACGCCCGAACCCGTCGCGGCGTCTTTCGCGCCCGTTGTTGAAAAGCCCGCCGAACCGGCCGCCGTCGATTTGTCCGTCCCCGTCGCGGCGATGGCGCAAAACGAAATCAAACGCCGCGGCCGTCCGCCGATGAAACGCCCCGCCGCCGAACCGTCCGCCGACGCCGTTCCGGCTCAGCCTAAACGCCGCGGCCGCCCGCCGATGAAACGTCCTGCCGATACGCAGACAACCGCGTAAGATTCGATGAAAGCCGGAGAAACCGAATAAAATTTTGGCGATAGCCGGCTGAATAAAACACGTCGGGATTCGGCGCATCCGTATAAAGCAAACAGAAACGCGGAATTTCTTTATTTATAAGATTCTTTGCAACAAAAAAGCGCGGCGTTTTTATGCGCCGCGCTCGTTGTTTACTCTGTCAAATCAGAAGTTGTACTTTGCTCTCAGCATACCGGTATGGGATTGGTAATCCTTACGGAAACCGCCATCATAATTCAACGACAGATTCCATTTGCCGACGGAAGCTTCCAAACCGACGCCGGTTTCAACGCCAAAACGATGCAAGCGTTCTCCGGTAATCTGATATGAACCGCCTCCGATAACGTTAATCATGGCTTCGGAATCGTCGCTCATCATATCGTATGTGGCGGCTAAACGCAGGTTCGGTTTAAACGACCATTTGTTCGCCGTATAGTCGCGATGATATTTAACGCCGACAACACCCGTTAAAACATCGTTGTTTTTAGCTTTGACGTGCTGAACGCCGTCCGTATAGGATTCCTGATCGGCCAGCAAATAACGCAGGCCGGCTTCCGGAGTCAAACCGTTTGTGAAATCATATCCGGTCATCACATTGGCGGCGTATGTGTTCACATCATACTTGGATTTTAAAGCAATTCCGGCAGGAGCTTTCTTTTCCGTGTATTTTCCGAAACCATAGTTCAACATACCGTTTACATACCAGTTGCTCGGTTTGTATTCGGAATAAACGAAGAAGTTATGCCCGTCAACATCAATGTCGCGAGAACCGGCGTCCGAGTCCGTGTCGCTGTAGCCGTAACCAATCCCGAACATCAAATTTTCGTTGACTTTTCCGTCAATACCGAACGCAACGCCCGTCGTATCGGCTTTAAATCCCTCCGTTGCGGAGTTGCTGTCTTGTTTTGTATGGTTATACAAACCTTGCGCCCACACGGCTCCGCCGGTAAAAGCGGCGCCTCCGGAACGCCCTTTGTTTACGGCAGACATGCGAACGCCGGCTATGTTGGACAAGATATTGTTCACGCCTTGAGCCACGCCCATTACTTCCTGAGAGGTCGTCGGGGCTAAATCTTTGACGGCTTTGACCGCGCCGGTTTTGTCGCCCGACTGCATCGCAGCGGAAATCGCTTCCGCAACCGCGTTGCCGGCGTCGGTGCCGTTACCGCCGATCTGCGCGACGGCTGAAATCGCCGCCGCTTCCTGCGCCGTGGCGGGCGTGTCTTTGACCAGTTCCGCGCCGGATTTAACGCTTACATTGATTTTGCCGTCTTCCGTCAGTTTCAAATTATACAGCGCGTTTTCCGCGATCGTCACATTTTCCCGACCGTTCAGCGTTTCCGTTTTGATGAAATCGTAATCCGCGCCGGTCAAGCTGTTTGCGACTTTCAGATTTAAGGTGTTGTTCCCTTCAAAAGCAACCGACTTTGCCGAGATTTGCGTTTTTTGCAATTCCGCCGTCAGCGACGCGTCCTTTTCAAAAGTGATTGCGCCCGCGTCAACGGTTGCGTCCGAAACATCCCATTTACCGGATGCTTGGACGTTTCCTTTGCCGGTTAAAGTGCCGTTTACAGCGATGTTCTTACCTGCAAACGTGGAATTTTCGCCGACGGAAATATTCCCCGCGATGTTCACGGTGTCGGTCCCGGCGACGGAAATTTTTCCTGCATCTTGCGCGGTAATGTTTCCCGTTATCCGCCCGTTTTCACCAAAACTAAGATTGATGTCGCCTCCGGGCAATTTCGTTCCATCGGCACTGACCAGTAAATTTCCCGTGATTGATGATCCGGCGCCTTTCAATCCGATGTTGACTTCCGAACCCTTGGCGGCGTTAATATCGCCTTTGATGGTTGTTACGGCTGTATTTCCTTCGTTGGTGTTGATGTCGAATTTCATATTCGCATGTCCGCCATAGATGGGGTTATAAGCTTCGATATTTCCGATTATATCTAATAACTCGTTCGCAATCAGTTTTAACCGTCCTTCATTGCCGGAAATCGCCACGACTCCGTCTTCACCTGTTGCGGATAAAGAAATTTTGTTTCCGTAAATGTTTAATTCTTGAACGTCAGCATCCGCATTTCCGTTGCCGGATGTGACATAGATCAAAGTTCCGCCGTGCAGTCCTTTTGTTAATCCGTCGTCAGCCAAACTGATTGTTCCGATAGGGCTTTCTGCTGTGCCGATATTGACTTTTGCAAAACGAGAAAGGATCATCACATCATCCTTGTATTTATCCGTTTTCATTTCAAGTATCGTATCTTTATCACCCACAACCGTCAAAACGGGATGTTTATGATCTTTGTTGCCGGTCTGTATGGCGGCGGACAGATAATCGGCGATTATTTTGCCGTTTTCCGGTTTTACAATCATGCTTGCCGTGGCTTCGTCATACTCTACTGTGCCGCTTCCCCAAATGCCCACAGAAAGTTTGCCGCCGTCTTGTTTTTCATCCCCTTTATTTATATAGCCCGCATTTGCCGGAAACGCGGCCATGACCCCTAATAAAGCAAGGGCGTTTAAGATAGCGCATTTTTTCAAGACAAGGCTGTATTTGTGCCGTAACCCCATCAAACTTGTTTTTGACAGTTTCATCATAAATTCCTCCATTTTTACTCTGTCGGTATGAGCTTGCCCCCCATACAATTATTTACAGGTATCAGAAACGGACATTTGTGATATATCCGGACAAAAATGAGGCGAAAAAAGATTAAAACCTTGTTTTAAAACAATATTCATCTTTTGGTGTCTTATACGGGGGATGCAATTTATAGCAATAAATGTCTTGATTTAAATGTCCATTTATTTGCATACGCTCGCACCCCAAAATTTGATAAAGAAGCCTGTTTTGAAACAAGGAGATTCGCCCGATGATTTATGGATATTGCAGATGTTCAACCGACAAGCAAACAGTCGAAAATCAAAAATTCGAAATCAGCCGTTTTGCGGAACAGAACGGTTTGAGTGTCGAAATCTGGATAACCGAAACCGTTTCCAGCACAAAGCCGCTGGAACAGCGCAAACTTTGCAATCTGTTGAAAAAATTGAAAGAAGGGGATACTTTGATCGTGACTGAAATATCCCGCCTTGGGCGCAGTTTGATGGAAATCATGGGCATTTTGCAACGGTGTTTGGACAGGAATTGCATGGTTTTCGCCATCAAGGAAAATTACCGCTTGGGCAATAATCTGGAAAGCAAAGTGCTGGCGTTCGCTTTCGGCATTTCCGCGGAAATCGAAAGAAAGCTGATTTCCGACAGAACCAAGATGTCGCTGAACAAATTAAAAAGCGACGGTGTGAAGTTGGGCAGACCTTTGGGCGCAAAAAGCAAAACGCTGAAATTGTCCAAGAACAGGCGGAAAATCTTTCAACTGCTGAATCAAGGCGTTCCCAAGGCTCAAATCGCCAGAATGATGGATGTCGATAAAATGACTTTGCACCGTTTTATCAAGCGGCAAAGCGTTTGACGGAATTTTTTTTACCGCTCTCTTGCAACTCCTCTTGCGCGCGGAGAAAATCGTCTTATATATTTTCCCAACGAAAGGGAGATATGTTTCAATGAATATCGAAAAATTTACCGAAAGAAGCCAAGGTTTCATTCAATCGGCGAAAGGTGTCGCGGAACGCAACGACAACCAGTTCCTGACGCCGGAACATTTGTTGAAAGTTTTGTTGGACGACAACGAAGGAATGTGCGCCGGTCTGATTCAGCAGGCGGGCGGCGACGCCAAAAAAGCGAAAAAGGCGGTCAACGAAGCGGTTGACAAGCTGCCCAAAGTGTCGGGGCAAAGTGTCGAATGTTATCCGAACCAGCAGTTCGGCAAGCTGATGCAGCAGGCGGAAGACATCGCGCAAAAGGCCGGCGACGAATATGTGACGGTCGAACGCATTTTGTTGGCGATGCTGGTGGTGCCGAACACGGAAACGCACCGCATTTTGACCGAATGCGGGTTGACGGCCGTCGGGTTGAACGCCGCGATTGAGGAATTGCGCAACGGCAGAAAAGCGACCTCCGCCAATGCCGAAGACAAATACAAGGCGTTGAAAAAATACACGCAGGATTACACCGCGCGCGCCCGCGAGGGAAAGCTTGACCCCGTCATCGGCCGCGACGAGGAAATCCGCCGCGCGATTCAGGTTTTGTCGCGCCGGACGAAAAACAACCCCGTGTTGATCGGCGAACCCGGCGTCGGCAAGACCGCCGTTGTCGAAGGGTTGGCTTTGCGCATCGTGAACGGCGACGTTCCCGAAAGCCTGAAAAACAAAAAGCTGCTGGCTTTGGACATGGGCGCGCTGATCGCGGGGGCGAAATACCGCGGCGAATTTGAAGAACGCCTGAAATCCGTGTTGGAGGAAATCGACGCGTCCGATGGATCGATCATTTTGTTTATTGATGAAATGCACACGATTGTCGGCGCGGGGGCGAGCGAAGGGTCGATGGACGCGTCCAACCTGTTGAAACCGGCTTTGGCGCGCGGCGAAATGCATTGCATCGGCGCGACGACGCTGGACGAATACAGAAAATACGTTGAAAAAGACGCCGCTTTGGCGCGCCGGTTCCAACCCGTTTTTGTTGACGAACCGACGGTTGAGGATACGATTTCCATTCTGCGCGGGATCAAGGAAAAATACGAACTGCATCACGGGGTGAAAATCTCGGACAGTGCTTTGGTCGCGGCGGCGACGCTGTCGAACCGCTATATTTCCGACCGTTTCCTGCCCGACAAGGCGATCGATTTGATGGACGAAGCCGCGTCGCGTCTGCGTATGGAAATCGATTCCAAACCCGAGGCTTTGGACGAAATCGACCGCCGTTTGATCCAGTTGAAAATCGAACGCGAAGCCTTGAAAAAGGAAACGGATCAGGCGTCCGTCGAACGGTTGGAAAAGCTGGAAAAAGAGGTTAAGGAGTTGGAGGAGCAATCCGCGTCAAAAACCGCCGAATGGCTGTCGAGCAAAAACGCCATGGCGGGCGCGGCGAAGTTGCGCGAACAGTTGGACGCCGCGAAAATCGCCGTGGACAAGGCGTTGCGCGAAGGACAGTACGAACGTGCCGGCGAATTGCAATACAAGCAGATTCCCGAACTGACCCAAAAGCTGAAAAACGCCGAAGCGTTGGCGGCGTCGGCGCAGGTTTCCGCCAGCAAAAACGTGACGCCCGAAATGATCGCGGCCGTCGTGTCGCGCTGGACGGGCATTCCGGTTGACAAAATGCTGACCGGCGAACGCGAAAAGCTGTTGCATATGGAAGAACACATCCAAGCCCGCCTGATCGGGCAGGAAGCCGCCGTGAGGGCCGTGTCCGACGCGGTGCGTCGTTCGCGGTCGGGGTTGCAAGACCCGAATCGCCCGATCGGTTCGTTCCTGTTTTTGGGGCCGACGGGCGTCGGGAAAACCGAACTGGCGCGGTCGTTGGCGGACTTTTTGTTCAATGACGAAACGGCTTTGTTGCGCATTGATATGTCCGAATATATGGAAAAGCACGCGGTGTCGCGTCTGGTGGGCGCGCCTCCGGGCTATGTCGGGTACGATCAGGGCGGCGTGTTGACCGAAGCCGTGCGCCGTCGGCCGTATCAGGTCATTTTGTTTGACGAAGTCGAAAAAGCGCACCCCGACGTGTTCAACATCTTGTTGCAAGTGTTGGACGACGGCCGTTTGACGGACGGGCAGGGACACACGGTCGATTTCAAAAACACGCTGATCATTTTGACATCGAACCTGGGTGCGCAGATTCTGGCCGAATTGCCCGACGGCGAAGATGTCGAAAAAGTGCGCCCGCAGGTCATGGACATCGTTCATGCGGCGTTCAAACCGGAATTTTTGAACCGCCTGGACGAAATCTTGCTGTTCCGCCGCCTGAGCCGTCAGGATATGCGCGGCATCGTTCAAATCCAGCTGGCGCGTTTGGGCAAACGTCTGGCCGAACGCCATATCAAATTGGATCTGGACGAACAGGCGTTGACATGGTTGGCAAACACGGGATACGAACCGATGTACGGCGCGCGTCCGTTGAAACGCCTGATTCAGCGCGAATTGGAAAACAAGCTGGCGACGGCGATTTTGGACGGTACGGTCAAAGACGATTCCGTCGTCAAGATCCGCGTCGAAGATGGCGCGCTGAAAATCGTCGGCGACGAAAAGGCCGTTGTCGCGTCGTGACGCGGCCGGAACGGAAAGAAAAAGGCGGGGGATCGAACCTCCGCCTTTTCGTTTATGGCTTTATTCCTTGCGCTGTTTCAATTCCTTGACATCTTCGTTGGAAAACCTCATTCCGGTCAGCAGGCACAGCTCCACCAAGCCGATGTTGGTGCGCGGCGTGTGCATTCCGAACACGGACGCGCCGGCAAAACGTTTGAAATCCTGCGAATGCAGCGTGCGGCCGGGGCCCAGCGTGATCCATGTCTGGTTGGGCAGGATCGTGTATTTCAGCGAACTGTAGTATTCCAGCTGGCTGCGTCCCAGCGCGGTTTGTTCGATCCGCGCGAAATCGCCGCTTTTCCCCGACAGGATCAGGGACGCTTCGACCAATCCCAGCGACAGGGAACAGCTGTTGACCGTCGTGTCGTGCTGGGTGTACATCGTTTCCAATAAACGCGTTGTCTGGCGCGCCGCGAAATTGGCGAAAGACAGCTTTTGCGTCATTTGATAGCGCTGGTTCGCGGCCATCATGTCCCAAGTGTAATCCTCGACATCTTTCATATAGCGCGGCGCGGCCATAAAATAATCGTCGATTTGCGGCAACATTCCGGCGATTTCCGCGTCGTCCGGATCGATTTGCGCATACACGGCGAACGCCTGCCACACGAACGGCATGAACGGATTTTTCTGCGCCGGCGTTTTCAATGCCTGTTTCGTGTGATAAACCAGTGCCTGACGCCATTGCAGGCGGTCGGCGGCGAACGTGTTGTCGCTGGTGGCGCGCCAATAGATCGTTTCCGTCATCAACGCGAACGCCGTTGCGGCGATTTCGGCTTCCAGCCTTTGGATGCGGTGTTTCGCGGACGGTTTGCGCGCGTCGGGGGCGGCGGCGCGTTTGTTATAGTAAAACGACACAAGTTTTCCGGGCATATTTTTATGCGCGACGGACGCGGACGCGTATCCGTTCAGCGCCTTGGCCGTCGCGGACAGGGCGACGGACGCCGTCGGCGCGTCGATGTTGTTGCGCACCAGAAACACATAATACTGCATCAGCGTGTATCCCGCGCGCGTCTGGTGGATCACGTTGTCCCACGACGAATAGTTGCCCGTGATGAAATCGTATTCGTATTTGAAAAATCCGTCGGGCTGTTGCCGGTTGATCAGAAAATGCGCCGACAGCGACAGGTAATCCAGCACTTTGGACGGCTGCTGCACGGCGGGGGCGGTTTCGGCCGCGTCCGTTTTTTGTTCCTTTTGACAGGCGGCCAGCGTCAGCGCGATGCAAAGCGTCAGAATTGTTTTGCGGATCATGGCGTCCCCCTTTGTTCCGGTAAGCCTTTACAGTGTAAAGGGAACGGGGGGAATGTCAAAACGAAAATAATATTTTTGATTAACTCTTGTTAATAAATGCGGAGTAAGCTAAAAAGTAACTCTGTTCCCGATATCCGAAACTGTACGGTTCGCCATGCGTAAAAAATTCAAGATATGGAAGAAAATCGGCAAAAGCACCTTGGTTCAAACGGTGATCGGCCGGTTGATGTACCTGTATGTGCTGGCGGCTTATAAAACGTCGCGCTGGACGATTGAAGGCGCGCGTGACGAATATGTTTCCGGCGATTTTTCCTATCTGATCGCGTTTTGGCACGGCCGCGCGTTTTCCGATATGTTTCTGGTTTGGGGCAAAAAATTGAAAAAGGATGTCGCCGTCCTGCTTTCCCTGCACCGCGACGGGCGGATCATGGCGTCGGCCATGGACGGATTGGGGATCGGTACGATCGGCGGATCGTCCAAACGCGGCGGCGCGGCGGCGGCTTTGGATATCATGCGCCGGCTGCGCAAACCCGCAAACGTCGTCGCCATCGCCCCCGACGGACGCAAACCGGGGTATAAAATGACGGACGGGCTGGTTCAGTTGGCGCAGAAATCGCGGCGGCCGATCGTGTTGTCCGCCTATTCCGTCCGGCACGGACGGTTGTTGAAAACGTGGGACAGCTTTTTGATCCCCGGTTGGTTTACAAAAGGGGTGTTGCTGTTGGACGAACCGGTTTACATTCCGGCCGATCTGGATGCCGCGGGGATTGAAAAGTGGCGGGCGATTTTGGAAGACAGACTGATCGCTCTGACCGAAGAGGCCGATCGCCGCGCGGGGTTGAAATGCCGCGTGTCTTTGCGTGATAAGGGGGAAAACAAATGAATTTGATGTCCGTATCCGTTTACCGCGCCGCGACGCGCGCGCTTTATCCGCTGATCGCCGCCTATCTGGCCGTGCGGAAAGTCAAGGGTAAAGAGGATTTGTCCCGTTTCGGCGAACGCATGGGATACGCCGCCAAACCCCGTCCGGACGGCAAGCTGGTTTGGATGCACGGCGCCAGCGTCGGGGAAACGCTGTCCATGCTGCCTTTGATCGATAGAATCCAAAAGCAGTATCCCGACATCAACATTCTGGTCACGTCGGGGACGGTCACGTCCGCCCAGCTGATGGAAAAACGGCTGACGGGAAAGGCGTTCCACCAATATGTGCCGATCGACTGCGTCGCGCAGGCAACCCGTTTCGTCGATCATTGGAAACCCGATCTGGTTTTGTGGCTGGAATCCGAATTCTGGCCGAACATCCTGTCCGTCGTGTCCGATCGAAAAATCCCTGTTGTCCTGCTGAACGGCCGCGTGTCCGACCGTTCGTTGAAACGGTGGCGGAAAATGCCGCGGTTCAGCGCGCAGATACAGGCGATGTTCGCCAAAACGTTCGGCCAGACGCAAGAGGACGCGGACAGGTTGAAAGCGTTGGGCGCGAAAGACCCGCAGTGCGTCGGCAACCTGAAATTCGCCGCCGCGCCTTTGCCGGTTGACGCGGATGAATTGAAGCGGATGGAAAGCCAAATCGGCGGGCGGCCGTGCTGGACGGCCGGCAGCACGCACGCGGGCGAAGACGCGCCGGTCGCCGAAGCGCACAAAAAGGTGAAGGAAAAAATCCCCGATCTTTTGACAATTCTGGCGCCGCGCCACCCCAAACGCGCCGATGAAATCGAAGCGATTTTGAAACAGGCGGGGCTGTCGGTCGCGCGTCGGTCGCGCAAAGAGGACGTTACGCCTGAAACGGACGTTTATCTGGCCGACACGATCGGGGAAATGGGATTGTTTTACCGGTTGGGGCGCGTCGCGTTCGTCGGCGGGTCGCTGATCGAATTCGGCGGGCAGAACATCATCGAACCCGCGCGGTTGGGCAAAGCGGTTTTGTGCGGTCCGTACATGATGAATTTCCGTGAAATCGTCGCCCGTGCCAAATCCGCCGACGCCGTGAGCGTCGTTGACGGCGCGCAGGGGCTGGCCGACGCGTTGACGGCATTGCTGACGGATGAAAAACTGCTTGCTACGAAACAAAAGAATGCTTTAGAGTTCGCCACGGCGGAATCAAATGTTTTGGATCGTTTGATGCCGTTGTTGGCCGGTTATTTGGAATAGAGGGATCATGCCGTTGAAATCGCCTGCCTTTTGGCAGAAAAACAATACGCTGTTGGGAAGAATGCTGTCGCCGCTGGGGCGTTTGTACGCGTGGGCGTTGCGCCGTCGGTTGAAGAAGGCAAAACCTTACCGGTCGAAAATTCCCGTCGTTTGCATCGGAAATCTGGTGATGGGCGGCGTGGGGAAAACGCCTTTGGCCGTTTCGGTCGCGGAATATTTCAAAATGAACGGGATGCGTCCCGTGTTTCTGACCCGCGGTTACGGCGGCGGGCTGGGCAACATTCTGGTCGATCTGGACAGGCACACGGCAAAGGAAACGGGGGACGAGGCGTTGATTTTGGCGCGCGTCGCCCCGACGATCGTTGACGCCGACCGCGCGCGCGGGGCAAAGACGGCCGAACGGATCGGCGCGGACGTGATCATCATGGACGACGGTTTCCAAAATCCCCAGCCGGTCAAAGACCTGTCTTTCGCCGTGTTCGACGGCCGTTACGGATTCGGCAACGGCAAAGTGTTCCCCGCGGGGCCTTTGCGCGAACCGTTGGAGGACGGTCTGCGTCGCGCCGACGCCTTTATCGTCGTCGGAAAGGACAAGGCGGGGGTCAAGGATTTGATCAACAAACACTTCCCCTATCTGCCGTTCGTCGGAACGCACATTGAACAGGACGTGAAAAAGATCGCTTTTCTGGCGGGCAAAAAAGTGTTCGCTTTCGCCGGCATCGGCTATCCGGACAAGTTTTTCGACATGCTGCGCGATTACGGGTGCGACGTTGTCGAAACGCAGGCGTTTTCCGACCACTACCCCTATACGGACGAGGATATGACCGATTTGATCGCGCGGGCGGACAAGCTGGACGCCGTTCTGGTCACGACGGCCAAGGACGGGGTTCGGATCGCGCCGCGTTTCAAACCGCAGGTGCAGATCGTCGAAGCCTATATGGTCTGGGACACGCCGGACGCTATGTGCGCGCTGTTGTCCGCCGTCCGTAAAAAGTGACGGAGCGGCGGCGTGCGGAAAAAAAGGTCGTTCAAACGCAGGGCGAAGCGGGCATTCTTTTTATGCACCAGATATCCGCTGGAACTGGTCGGGGCGGTTGTTTTCTGTCTGTTTTTCCGGTTGCTGCCGCTGGATTGGGCGTCCGCCCTCGGCGGTTTCATCGGCCGCCGCGTCGGGCCGAAGTTGCGCGTGTCGTGGGTGGCGCGCTATAACCTGATGAAAGCGTTTCCCGAAAAAACGCCCGCCGAAATCGACGCGATCGTTGTCGGAATGTGGGACAATCTGGTGCGCACGTTCGTCGAATATCCGCATTTGCGCCAGCTGTCCGTGAAATACGACGACCGCATCGAATTCGTCAATTACGAACGGGCGGAGGCCGTGCGCGACGACGGCAAGGCGGGCATCCTGTTTTCCGCCCACATCGGAAATTGGGAGGTCGGGTCGATTGTGGGAAACAAGCTGGGGATGCCGTTGAACCGCATTTACCGTTCGGCTAACAACCCTTATGTCGAATGGCTGTTCCGCTTTTTCCGCCAGAAAATCCCCGGCGTTCTGGTGCCGAAAGGAATGGCGGGATTTCGCAAGATCGTCGAATTGATGCGGCACGGCGGGCATTTTGCGCTGCTGATCGATCAGAAAATGAACGACGGGGTCGAAGTGCCCTTTTTCGGCTATCCCGTCATGACGGCACCGTCGGTGGCCGCGCTGGTGTTGAAATACGGCTATCCGGCCGTGCCGATCCGGTCGCAAAGGCTGAACGGGGCGCATTTCCGCCTGACCGTCGAAGAACCGCTGGAAATCGAAAAAACGGGCGACACGGCCGCGGACACGCGCCGTTTCATGGAACAGGCCAATCTGGTTTTGGAACGGTGGATCCGCGACGATCCGACGCAATGGCTGTGGGTTCACAAACGTTGGGAGGATTCCAAAACCATGTGGCAAGAGCTGTATAAACAGCGGCGTTTGTGGAAAAAGGGCGTCAAACCGCAAGACGTTTTCGACGCCGCCGTCAAAGGGCGCGAAAAATCGGCGGCCGGAATGTAAAAAGTCTTTGACCTATTCGGATTAACGCTTACAATCGGAACAAATTGTTTTAGGAACGGGAAACGGTCATGGACGAAAAATTTACACCGGCGGCAATCGAAAAAATGAGCTTTGAAGAGGCTTTGTCCGCGTTGGAGGATATCGTCCGCCAGCTGGAAACAGGCAAAACCGGATTGGACGAGGCGATCGTTTTTTACGAACGCGGCATGTTGTTGCGCCGCCATTGCGAAGCCAAGCTGTCCGCCGCGCGTTCCAAAATAGATCAGGTCACGGCTTCTTTAAACGGGGAAGCCGTCGGTTTAACCCCCGTTTCAATGGAGTGAAATATGTCTAATTTATCCGCCGCCATCAAAGAAACCGCTGTCGAAGTCGCCGCCGAACTGGATCGGTTGTTGCCCGTGCCGAACACGCCGGAACGCCGCGTGATTGAAGCGATGCGCTATTCCGTTTTGGCGGGCGGGAAATGCCTGCGTCCGTTTTTGGTGATGCAGAGCGCGGGGTTGTTCGGCGTGGAAAAAAGCAAGGCTTTGCGCGTCGCCGTCGCGTTGGAAATGGTGCACTGCTATTCCCTGATCCACGACGATCTGCCCGCGATGGACAACGATGATATGCGCCGCGGCCAGCCGACCTGTCATAAAAAATTCGACGAAGCGACCGCCATTCTGGCCGGTGACGGGTTGTTGACGCGCGCGTTCGGCGTTATCGCCGCGGACGAAACGCTGTTGGAACCGGCCGTGCGTTGCCAGCTGATCGCGGAATTGTCCAAGGCCGCCGGCATGAACGGCATGATCGGCGGGCAGATGCTGGACATTTTGGCCGAACATATGGACGACATGGATATGCCGGGGATCATCCGGTTGCAGCAGATGAAAACGGGACGCCTGTTTTCCTTTGCGTGCGAAGCCGGCGCGATCATGGGCAAGGCGACGTACGAAAACCGGCAGGTGCTGAAGGATTACGCCCGCGACATCGGTTTGGCGTTCCAAATCGCCGACGACATTCTGGATGTCGAAGGCGACGCCGATTCGATGGGCAAGGCCGTGCGCAAGGATTTGGACGCGCACAAGGCGACGTTCATTTCCCTGCTGGGATTGGACAAGGCCAAGGAACAGGCCGACGCGCTGTCGTATCAGGCGATCGCGTCTTTGGAATGTTTCGATGAAAAGGCCGACCTGCTGCGCGAATTGGCGCGCTACATTGTGGAACGCCGTTCATGAACGCGGAAAAAACGCCGGAAACGGCGGCGGAACAGCCCAAAAAAAAGGTTGACTTCCCGCTGTTGGACGCGATTAAAACGCCGGCCGACCTGCGCGCCCTGCCGTTGGAGGATCTGCCCTATCTGGCGGAGGAGATCCGTCAGGAAATCATTCACGTCGTGTCGAACACGGGCGGTCATCTGGGCGCCAGTCTGGGGGTCGTCGAACTGACGATCGCGCTGCATTACGTTTTCAACACGCCCGAAGACCGCCTGATCTGGGATGTCGGGCATCAATGCTACGCCCACAAACTGCTGACGGGGCGCAAAGACCGGTTCGCCGGATTGCGTCAGGCGGGCGGGCTGTCCGGTTTCACGAAACGGTCGGAAAGCGAATACGACCCGTTCGGGGCGGGGCACAGCTCCACGTCCATATCGGCGGCGGTCGGTATGGCCGCGGCGCGCGATATGCTGTACCGCAAAAACAACGTCATCAGTGTGATCGGCGACGGGTCGATGAGCGCGGGCATGGCGTTCGAGGCGTTGAACAACGCGGGGTCGAAAAATTCGCGGCTGGTCGTCGTTTTGAACGACAACGACATGTCGATCGCGCGGCCGGTCGGGGCGTTGAGCCACCATTTGTCGCATTTAATTTCGTCGAAACCCTATATGACTTTGCGTCAGGTCGCGCTGGATATGGCGTCGCGCTTGCCGCAGTTTGTCAAGGAAACCGCGCTGAAAGCCGAACGCCACGCCAAAGGGTTCGTGACCGGCGGCACGCTGTTCGAGGAAATGGGATTCTATTACGTCGGGCCGATCGACGGTCACAGTTTCGATCAGCTGATTCCGATTTTGACGAACATCCGCGACGCCAAAGAGGACTATCCGATTTTGGTGCACGTCGTGACGCACAAGGGCAAAGGGTACGAACCCGCCGAAAAATGGCCGTCGAAATACCACGGCGTGACCGGTTTCGACATTGAAACCGGCGAATTCCAGCCGAAAAAATGCACGCGCCCGACCTTTACGCAGGTGTTTTCCGACACGATCGTGACGTTGGCCGAAAGGGACAAGAAAATCGCGGCGATCACGGCGGCGATGCCGACGGGAACGGGGCTGGACGCGTTCGCGGAAAAATTCCCCGATCGGTTTTTCGACGTGGGCATCGCGGAACAGCACGCCGTGACGTTCGCGGCGGGGTTGGCGTGCGAGGGGATCAAGCCCTTTGTCGCGCTGTATTCCAGCTTTTTACAGCGCGCCTATGATCAGGTGTTGCACGATGTCGCTTTGCAAAAACTGCCCGTGCGGTTCGCGATCGACAGGGCGGGATTCGTCGGCGAAGACGGCGCGACGCATCACGGCGCGTTCGATTTGGCGATGCTGTGTCCGATTCCGAACATGATCGTCATGGCGCCGTCGGATCAGGCGGAGCTGCAGCGGATGTTGGCGACCATGGCGCAAATCGACGATGCGCCGTCCGCCGTGCGTTATCCGCGCGGGGCGGGCGTGCTGCCCGATATGCCGGATTGCTACGATCCGCTGGAAATCGGGCGCGGGCGCATCGTGCGCGAAGGCAATCGCGCGGCGATCCTCAGTTTGGGGACGCGGCTGGACGCGTGTTTGAACGCGGCGGATATGTTGGCGTTGGAGGGCGTTTCCGCCACCGTCGCCGACGCGCGTTTCGCCAAACCGTTCGATACGGATCTGCTGCGCGAGCTGGTCGAGGGGCATCAGGCTCTGGCCGTCGTCGAAGAGGGCGTGCAGGGCGGTTTCGGCGCGTCGGTGATGACGTGGCTGGCGAACAACGGGCTGCTGGAAAAAACGAAAGTGCGTTTTTTGACTATGCCGGACGCTTTTATCGAACAGGCGGGGATGGAACGCCAGTACGAATTGGCCGGATTGAACGCGCGGGCGATTGCGGACGCCGTTGCCGCCATGGTGAAATAAGCGATGAAAAAACGGGCGGATGTCCTGTTGGTGGAACAGGGGTTGGCGGAAAACGCGGCGAAAGCGCAGGCGTTGATCATGGCCGGATCGGTTCTGGCGGGGACGAAGCGGATCGACCACGCGGGCGATATGCTGAAACCCGACACCGTTTTGACGGTCAAGGGAAAGCCGTTCCCGTGGGTGTCGCGCGGCGGGTTGAAGCTGGTCAAGGGATTGGACGAATCGGGCATTGACCCGACCAGATTCGTTTGCATTGATGTCGGATGTTCGACGGGCGGGTTTACGGACGTTTTGCTGGCGCGCGGGGCGGCGAAAGTCTATGCCGTCGATGTCGGATACGGCCAGTTCGCGCAGAAACTGCGGGTCGATCCGCGGGTCGTTTTGCTGGAACGCACGAACGCGCGGCATTTGACCGCCGACCATATTCCGGAACCGGTCGATCTGATCGTTTGCGACGCCAGTTTCATCCGGTTGGAAAACGTGCTGCCGGCGGCGTTGGGATTTGCGAAAAAATCGGGGGCGCACCTGATCGCGTTGATCAAACCGCAATTCGAGGTGGAACGCGGGCAGGTCGGCGAAAACGGCGTCGTGCGCGATCCGGAGTTGCATCGCGCGGTGTGCGCCCGCGTGCGCGAATGGGTTGACGGGCTGGCGGGGTGGACGGTCAAAGGGATTTGCCAAAGCCCGATCAAAGGCCCCGAGGGCAATATCGAATTTCTGATTTACGCCGATTACGCCGGTTGATTTTCACCGGCGTTTTTTTAACGTTTTCCCCCGTCCGATTGATAGATTCTTTTAATCTTTTTTCGATAAGATGCACGGCGTATGCGTCTATAAAGGATTAACTGCAATGCGCCTGATTGATAATATGTCCGGTTTCAAGGGACGGCTGCTGCTGTCAACGGCATTGACCGCCGCGGTTTTCATCCCCGTTTCCGCGATGGCCGATCCAACCGTTGTTGATGGCAAACAAACGGTCAACGGCATTATCCAAGAACGGTACGTCCTGAACGGCGGCAAGAAGACGGAAACAACGGGCGGTGTAATCAACGGCATTGACGGCGTGACGGGTGTGACGGGAAGCGGCGAGTTTGAAAACGGGCTGTATCAAAGTTCGTCGGGCGGTTTGTCCATTCAGGGATCGGACACGCGGATTGATTTCAACGGCGGCGTGATTTGGGATTATTCGGCGTACATTCCGTCGTTTCCGGAGGGGGCTTCCGGTACTTTGTACAGCGGGGAAACAGTTTATCCGACACAGATTACGGGCGATTTAACGGTCAACAACGGGACGTTTACGGGCGCGATCGACATCCGCAAAGGCTCGGAACAGTCGGTGTTGAAAGGGCTGGACAAGGACGGCAAGGAAATCAAATACGATGTCAAGTCGATGGGCGATTTGAGCGTTTCGGGCGGCACGTTTTTCTTTTCCAAAGTTTCCCAGTTTAAAATGTACGACACGAACGAAGGCACGCTGTACATGACGGGCGGCGACTGGTTCGTCGGTTACGACATCGGCAGCGACGGCAAAAAGGGCGCGGCGATATCGGGCGTTGTTACAACCGTTGATGCGGGGGGGGGGCAATAGCCTCTACTTGCGCGGCGGAAAATACGACATTGCCGAGGGCAGCGAATTGAGATTGGCGGGATGGGAAGGCACGATGGAAACCGCTTCCGCGTCCTATGAATTTTCTGGAAAAGGGACGCTGTCCGTCGGATTCGGCAACGGATTCACGATCAGTTCCGATGTCAAATGGGACGATGGCACGCTGAAGCAGAATTCCGGTTCTTTGACAATCGCCAAACAGGTGACCGTCAACGCGTTTAAACAAGCAGGGAACGATTCTTTGTTGAGCATTTTGGACGGCGGCGTCCTGTCGGTGGCCAGCGACGTGACGATGAACGGCAACATGAGCGGCAAAGGCACATTGAAGCTGACAGGGACGGCAAACGGCACGATCGGCGGTTTGTCCGGATTCGGAACGATCGTTGTGGGCGAGGGGACGTTAACGTTTACGCGCGGAAACGGCACGGAAACTCCCGCGCTGGATTATCTGGTCGGCGCGGTCGGCGACGGAAAGATCGGCACGATCAAAGTCGAGGGGCAAACCTACGCCGGAACGGTGACGTTGAACAATTCGGTGTTGAAACTGACGAGCGAGCTGATTACGGATTCGTTGGACATGGGGGCGGGCGACATTGTTTTCGTCAAAGGGGCGGACGGCGTCACCAACGGCAAGCTGACGCTGAAAGGCGAAACGACGATTTGGAACAACTCCCGCATCATTACGGAGGCGACGGCGGAATACGCCGACGCCACGGCGGGCGTGGTGACCGCGAAGGACGGAACGGTTTTGACGTTCGCGGATGCCGAAGGATCGGATGAAAACACGCATTTTGAAAGCAACGCGCTGACCGTTTCCATTGAAAACGGCGCGTCCATGGTGTCGAACGCGAAGCAGGTGTCCTTTGACACGTTGAAAATGACCAAAGGGGCGGCCACGGTCGAATCGGGGATTTTGAATGTCAACACCGTCGTTTTGGGCGACGGGACGGCGAACACGGGAACGCTGGTCGTCAACGACGGCGGGACGGTCAATGTCAAAAGCGCGTTGACGGCCGATTTGGGCGCGAAAATCGAAATCAACGGCGTTTTGAACGTCGCCCAGTTGGTCGCCAAAGGGCAAAAAGACGGCGTGTCCACCATTTCGGGTTCCGGCACGCTGAACATTACATATTCCGCGGATTTGAAAGGAAAAATCGACGGGCTGGCGCATTTGAACGTGACGGGAACGTCCGGCCAAACGGCCAAGGCGACGTTCGGCGGCGAATATTCCGACCGCATCGGCGAAATGAAAGTGACCTATGGCGAGGTTTCGCTGGCAAAAGAGGGGACGCTGACGATTGATTCGCTGTTGCTGGATCATGGCAAGATTTCGTTGGACAACGAAAAATCGGTTTTGGCCTTGCGTCAATCGCCGGGCGAGGACGGCGGCATTTCCGGCGAGGGGAATTCGATTTCCGGCAAAGGGACGCTGGAACTGTTAAATGACGCCAGCATCAAATTCGCGGGCGGAACGGCCGGAAACGTCGGTTATCTGGGCGGTTTGAAAATCGGGCAGGGAACGGCGACGATCACGGGCGACACGACGCTGGGCAGCGTGTCGTTTTCCGCGGATGTCGGCGGCGTTTTGCAGATTGACAAGGACGCGACCCTGACCCTGAGCGACGCGGACGGCAAATGCACGCGCGCGGATAAATGCCGTATCGTGACGAATGTCGGCAACGTCGTCAGGGGCGAAGGGACGCTGCATCTGGTCAACGGCGACGGTTCGACGTTTTACGGCATCGTCGATTTGGGACGGCTGACGCTGAATGCACTGGATGCGGACGCGACCAGAACGATCAGCTTCAATTCGTCGGTCGAATCGAGAATCCGCGAGCTGAACACGGACGAACTGAGCAACATCGCTGTCGGCGGCGTTTTGAGGATCGACCGGATCAACGGCAACGCTACGATTTTCGGCAAAGGAACGCTGACCGTCAACGGGCAGGAGGACGGCAAGTTCATCACCACCGGAACGGGCGCGCTGACAAACCTGCGAATCGGCGGCGATCTGGCCGTCAAGGACGCGTCGATCGGCAACATCGTTTTTGACAAAGCCGACAGCGGTTTGAGGGTGGTGGGGACGACGACCGTCACCGGCAACATCACGGCGGACGCGGGCAACGTCGTTTCCGGCGGTACGCTGGTTTTGAACGGCGGAACGGGAACGTTCAATTCGACGCTGGACAAATTGAACGAACTGATCGTTAAAAACGCGACGCTGAACGTCATGTCCGACACGCAGGCCGGCGAAACCGGCGGCGGTTTGTCGCTGGGCGGCGGCGCGACCGTCAACGTCGGCGCGGGCAAAACCCTGACCGTCGTCGGGACGCTGGGCAACAACGGGGACGACAACGTCATCACGGGCGCGGGTTCGCTGGCGTTGAAAGACGGCGTGTCCGTCGATGCGGTTTTGAGCAAAATCGGCAACGTCAACGTCGCGGGAAATTCGACGGTCAAAATCAACAAAACGGCCGACATCATCGGCAATCTGACGGTGGGCAGCTCGTCCTCTTTGCTGTTCAACGGCGGAACGGTCGGCGGCACGCTGGACGTTGACGGCGTTATGACCGTCGCGGGCGACACGACCGCGGCCAACGTCAAAAACGACGGGGCGATCAGCATCAACGCCGACACGGTGTTCACCGTCACGGGCGGCATTGACACGAGCGCGTCGTTCAAAGGGACGAACCTGTCATCCGTTTTGCGGCTGGCCGGCGACGCGACGGGGAGGTTGAACCTGAACAGCGGGTCGGGGTTTGCCGGAACGGTTCAGATCGGACACGGGACGCTGACCGTCAACACGACGGATCCCGTCGGCGCGATCGAATTCATCGACGATCAGGGCGGCGTGCTGAACATCGCCCAGGAATTGACCGTCGGGTCGATCAAAACGGCCGGATTGAACCAAATCACCGGCATCGGCACTTTGTCGATCAACGGTTCGGGGTCGGAATTCCGCGCGGCCATCAGCAATTTGGGCACGTTGAAAATGAAAGGGTCGTCTTCGGACGCGAAATTCTACAACAATATCCTGATCGACACGCTGGCGTTTGAAAACGGCGGTTCCGTCATTTTGAACGAAGGCATGGCGATGACGGTCACGAACCTGACCCAAAGCGGTGCCGTCGGCAGCGTTTACGGCAACGGCGCGTTCATCGCGGGAACGGGGGAGGTCGCGTTGTCCACGGGCGGCAATTATCTGGCGTCGGCGACGATCGGAACGGGCGTGATGAACTTTGTCGGCAATTCGTCGATCGGGACGCTGCGTTATTCGTCGCAAACGGGCCGGATCAACATCAACAGCGGCGTCACCGTTTCCGTCGGGTCGGACTTTTCCGGCATAGGCGTGTTGATGGGCGACGCGGGCGCAAACCTGAACCTGCAAGGCAACGCCAACGCCGTGTTCGACAACGCCAAACAGTTCAAAGGCAACATTTCGGCCGACGCCGGTTCGCTGACGTTCCGTTCGACGACGGATCTGATGACCCTGAACCTGAAAACCGCGACGGCGAAATTCCTGTATGGCGCGAAAATCGACACCGCGAACATCACGGACGGTTTGGCCGAATTCAGGGATGTCGCCGATGTTGAAACCGTCAACATTCTGGGAACGGGCGGCGCGCATTTCAAAAAGGCCGCCGATATCGAAGCCCTGCACGTCGGATCGGGATACGCGACGTTTGACGTCGCGTCAACGGTCGGCGTCGGCGACGTGAACGCCGGCGGTGTGCTGAACCTTGGCACGTCGCATCTGACGATGGACAACGGTAGCTTTAATTTCAACGACAATTCCGCGCTGGCTCTGCGCATTTCGCGCGACGCGACGGACGCCGACGGCAACGTTTTGTCGGACGGGTACGGGCGCATTTCGCTTACCGGCGGTCAGCTGAACATCTATAACAATGTCAAGCTGAACCTGACGATTGATTACGGATTGAACACGAAAGAGGAGGGATCCGTTTTTAAAATCATCGACGGAACGGTCGGTCAGGGCGAATTCGTCGTGTCGAACAACCGCTATGACTTCAAGGCGGAAACTTGCGGCACCGGCCGATGCTACCGTTTGACGCAAACGGCGACGGGCGGCGAAGTCGTGGAAAAGGAATCGGGTAACAAAAACCAGATCGGCACGGCGCAGGCGTTTTTGGACGCCGACCTGTTCGATCCGGGGACGAAGATTTTCGAGGTTGCCGAACATTTGGACGCGTTATCCCAGAAAAAGGAAACGGCGCGGGCGTATTTGAACGCGCTGACCGCCCTTGCGCCCGACGTGACCGGCGCGATGACGCGGCAACAGATCGCCGTCCATTCCAAAATATCCAACACTTTGTCGGCGCGTTTGAACGGATTGATGGGGTCGATGGGCAGTTCGTCCAAAACGTATCGGGACATCCAGCGGATGTACGGCCGTTCCGGCGGATCGCCCTATAATTCGCGTTTCATGCGGGCGCAGGATTATTACCGCCGCGCGGGATATTACGATCAGGACGACAGACCCGTGACGCGTCCGCGTCCGGCCTATCAACGCCGGATTGACCCCGATTCCGCCGAAGCCGTCGAAAACCGCGCCGAACGCAAACGTTGGGCGAAAAGAAAAGCGACCTATTCGCGTCCGAAAAACTTCGGTTTGTGGGCGCAGGGGTATTACAACACGGCCGAATACCTGTCCGCGAACAAACCCGAGGGATTTTCCGGCGACACGACCGGTTTCGCCATCGGCGCCGATGTCGAGCTGCTGGACGTGTTCGCCGTCGGGCTGGGGTACGCTTCAACCTCCGCGTCCATCGATTCTCTGCAACGCGACACGGACGTGACGGGGGATTCGTTCTTTTTGTACGGGATGTACAAACCGTCCGATTGGTTCGTCAGCGGCATTTTGAACATGACATCAATGAGCTATGACGAACAAAAGGACATTTCCGGCATAACCCTGTCGGACAAATACGACGGTTCGTCGTTCGGCGCGAACCTGATGATCGGAAAGGATTTGAAAACGTGGACGCCCGCCGTCGGGTTGCGCTATGTGTCCGCCGACCGCGACGCGCATCAAGACGAAATCGGCCAGAACGTTCCGTCCGTTTCGGTCAGCACGCTGTCGCTGGCGGCCGAAGCGCGGTGGAAACGCGATTTCGCGCGGTCGGGCGATTCCCTGTGGCACGGCGAACTGTCTGCCGGCATGACTTACGACCTGTCGTCGTCGGGTGAAAGCGCGACGGTCAGCCTGCCGAACGGGGCGAACTATACCGTCGAAGGCGACGAATTCAACGCGCTGGGCGTCGAATTGGGCGGTGTGATTGCCTATATGGTCGGCGAACACGTCGATATTTCCGCCGGATACAATCTGGAATGGCGGCAGGATTACCTGTCGCACACGTTGACGGCCATGTTCCGGTATTCGTTCTGATGAACGGTTGAAGAAAAAGGCGGATGCGGTCGGTGTCCGCCTTTTTTATTGTGTTAATGGCGTTCGTGAATTAAACTGTCGGAAATTTTCGATTACGGAGCTTTGGAGCATTATGGAACTGACCGCAGAACAACAGCGCGAAATCAACGAACTGGCCGCCGCGTCGTATCAAACGAAACGCCCGACCGTTCCCGCGTTGGAAGAAATCCTTTACAAACCGTTTCCCGTTTTGGATCACGGGTTCGTGCGCGTCGTCGATTACATGGGCGACGATTCGGCGATCGTTCAGGCGGCGCGCGTGTCGTACGGCCGCGGAACGAAACAAACGTCGCAGGACAAGGGGCTGATCAACTATTTGATGCGCCACCGCCACACGTCGCCGTTTGAAATGTGCGAAATCAAGCTGCACGTCAAGCTGCCGATTTTCGTCGCGCGGCATTGGGTGCGCCACCGCACCGCCAGCATCAACGAATATTCGGCGCGCTATTCCATTTTGGATCGCGAGTTCTATTTCCCGAAATTCGAGGATATGGCCGCGCAATCGACCGAAAACCACCAAGGCCGCGGCGAAGTCCTGTCCATGGCGGAGGCGCGGCAGGTGCTTGACCTGTTAAAGGCCGACGCTTTGAAATGCTATGACGATTACGAATATATGCTGAACGAAAATCCCGACGGCACGCGCAAGGACGAAAACCGCAAGGGGTTGGCGCGCGAATTGGCGCGGATGAACCTGCCCGTCAGCGTCTATACCCAATGGTATTGGAAAACGGATTTGCACAACCTGTTCCATTTCCTGTCCCTGCGCGCGGAATCGCACGCGCAAAAGGAAATCCGCGACTACGCCAACGTGATTTTGGATGTTTGCCGCAAATGGGTGCCTTTGGCGACCGAAGCGTTTGAGGAACACGCTTTGGGCGGGGCGCACCTGTCGAAAAAGGGGCTGGAACTGGTGCGCCGCCTGATCAACGGGGAAAAGGCAGACCGCGAAACGGTCGGCATGATGAAAGGCGAATGGAACGAATTGAAAGCCGTTCTGGGAATTAAGGAAGACTGACATGGCTGAAAACAAAAGCCCGTGGGGCAACAACAACGACGATCAAAACCCGTGGCGTCCGCGTCAGGACGACGCCGTCCCGCCGGATATCGAGGTTTTGCTGAAAAAAAGTCAGGACAAAGTCCGCCGGATCATGAACGGCGGGTCAAACAAGGGCGGCTTTTCCCCGAAAAGCGCGTGGGGTGTCGCCGCCGTCGCGGCTTTGCTGTGGGCGCTGACCGGATTTTATCAGGTGCAGCCGCAGGAACAGGGCGTCGTTCTGCGTTTCGGAAAGTATGCTTACACGACCGCGCCGGGGTTGCACTATCACTTGCCCTATCCCGTTGAAACCGTGTTGACGCCGAACGTGTCGCGCGAAAACCGCATCGAAATCGGATTTTCGTCCGAACCCGTCCGCCGGCGCGGAATATCGCGCGATTTGCGGGCGGAAAACATCGCGCTGACGGGGGACGAAAACATCGTCGAAGTCAACTTCACCGTCACTTGGAAAGTCAAAAACGCCGGCGATTACCTGTTCAACGTCCGCGATCCGGAATCCACCGTGCGGACGGCGGCGGAAAGCGCGATGCGCGATTCAATCGGCGTGACCCCCATTATGGAAATCATCGCCGACGACCGCAAAGGCGTGCAGGAACGCGCCGAAAAAACGCTGCAGTTCTTGCTGGACAAGTATAAAACCGGCATCGCCGTCACGTCCGTCCAGCTGACAAAGGCCGACGCGCCCGCGCAGGTGATTGACGCGTTCAACGACGTTCAGCGCGCCAAGGCCGACAAGGAACGATTGAGCAACGAAGCCGAAGCTTATCGCAACGACATCCTGCCCCGCGCGCACGGCGAAGCGTCGCAGATCAACGCCGAAGCCGAAGCGTACAAAGCCCGCGTCATTGATGCCGCAAAGGGCGACACCGCGCGTTTCAACGCCGTTTTGGACGAATATCTGGCGGCCAAAGAGGTCGTCGCCCGCCGTTTGTATCTGGAAACGATGGAGGACGTTTACGGCCACGTTGACAAGGTGATCGTCGATAAAAAAACGGGCGGCGTTCTGCCGTATCTGCCCGTGAACGAAATCAAAAAGAAACAGGGGGATTGATCATGAAACCGCAAATGAAGTTTGCTTTGGGCGTTTTCGCCGCGGCGTTGTTGGTCGTTTTGATGGATTCCCTGTTCATCGTGCCGCAGACCCAACAGGCGATCGTCATCCAGTTCGGCGAACCCAAACGGGTGATCCGCGCCCCCGGCCTGCACGTCAAAGTCCCGTTCATCCAGCGCGTCGTTTCCTATGACAACCGGCTGCTGGGGCTGGATCCGCCGGCCAAAGAGGTGTTGCTGTCGGATAAAAAGCGCATCGTCGTTGACGCTTTCCTGCGCTTTAAAATCATCAATCCGCTGCTGTTCTATCAAGCTTTGCAGACCGAGGAAATGGCGCATTCCCGCCTGAGCGACGCGGCCGTGTCCTCTTTGCGCGACGTGCTGGGCAAATTTGACATGAAAACGATTCTGTCGCCCAAACGCACGGAAATCATGGCGCACATCCGCGACGAAGTGGATTCCAAGGCGAAGGCTTTCGGCGTCGAAGTCGTTGACGTGCGCATCCGCCGTGCCGACCTGCCCGAAGAAACGTCGCAGGCCGTTTACGCGCGCATGCGTTCCGAACGCGAACGCGAAGCCAAGGAATTCCGCGCCCAAGGCCAGCAGATGAATCAGAAAATCAAGGCCGAGGCCGACCGCGACAAAATCAAAATCATCGCCGAAGCCCAGAAAAACGCGCAGGTGCTGCGCGGGCAGGGCGACAAGGAAGCCGCGCGCATCTGGGCGAAAGCGTCCAAGCGCGACAAGGATTTCTACGCGTTCTACCGGTCGTTGGAAGCGTACAAAAACGCGGTCAAAACAGACGGCACGTCCATGGTGATTTCGCCGGACACGGAATTTTTCAAATACTTCGGCGCGCTGCCGTCGGGGGCGAAATAACCGGAGGGCGAAACCGTGCGTGACCTGATCGTCGCTTTTTTTCTGACTTTCGTGCTGGAGGGGCTGTATTACGCGATCGCCCCCGAAAAGGTGCAGGCGATCATGCGCGAACTGGTCAAGCTGGATCCCGATATGCTGCGTAAAACGGGGCTGCTGGTCGCGGCGATCGGCGTCGCCGCCGTCGTTTTTATCAGGAGGATGGGATGATTTTTAAAGCGCTGTTCGCTTTGGCCGTTCTGTTTTCCGGCGGCGCGCGGGCGCAAACGCAGGTGTCGTTCGCGGACGCCGTGAAAAAGGCGCTGCCCTCCGTCGTCAGCGTTTCCGCGACCAAAATCACGGCCGAACCGCCGGAAATGATGCTGGCTTTGCGCGGATCGCCCTTTGAAAACTTTTTCAAGGATTCCTACCGCGACGGCGGGTTCGACGCGCCGAAATCCATTTTGCTGGGGTCGGGGGTCGTTTACGACGCCGTCGGGCATATCGTGACCAGCGCGCACGTCGTCGAGGGCATGGACGAAGTCACCGTGACCCTGAACGACGGAACGGCTTTGACGGGCAAGGTCGCGGGCAGGGATCCGAAAACGGATCTAGCGGTCGTTAAAATCGACAAAGCGGGTTTGCCGCCCGTCGTGTTCGGCGATTCCGACGCCGCGGAAATCGGCGAACCGGTCATGGCCGTCGGCAACCCGTTCGGGTTGGGCAACACGGTGACGGCGGGCATCGTTTCCGCGCGTTCCCGCGACATTCAGGTCGGGCCTTACGACGATTTCATCCAGACGGACGCGGCGATCAACCGCGGCAATTCGGGCGGCCCCCTGTTCAACGCGGCGGGCGAGATGATCGGCGTCAACACGGCTATTTTCTCGCCGTCGGGCGGCAGCGTCGGAATCGCTTTCGCCGTCCCGTCGAAAATGGTGAAGCCGGTGGCCGACGCGCTGATCAAGGACGGTATGGTCAGACGCGGCCGTTTGGGGTTGAAAATCCAAACCGTCACGCCGGAAATCGCCCGCGGCCTGAAAATGCCGGAAACGGCGGGGGCTTTGGTCGCGGGGGTGGATTTGACCTCCCGCGCCGCGCAATCGGACATCAAGGCGGGCGATGTCGTCATCCGTTTCGACGGCCGTCCCGTGCCGGATATGCGGGCATTGCCGCGCATGGCGGCGCAGGCCGCGGTCGGGAAAGCCGTTCCCGTGACCGTGTGGCGCGACGGCAAAGAGGTGAACCTGTCCCTGACGATTTCCGAAATGACGGACAAAGTGCCCGTTTCCGCTTTGCCGCAAAGCGGGCGGCCGGACAACCTGAAAACGAAAACGCTGACGCTGCTGGGGATCACGGTGGCGGAACCGACGCCCGAGGCGCGGCGCAAATACAACCTGCCCAAAGGCGGCGCCGGATTGGTCGTCACCGGCGTCAAAGCCGGATCGGACGCGGCGCAAAAAGGGTTGCGCGCGGGCGACGTGCTGGTCGAATTGGACAAAAAGACGCTGGCGTCGATGGCGGCGGCGGACGATTGGGAACGCGAGGCGGCCGAATTGGGGCTGGAATCCGCTTTCGTGCTGATCGACCGCAACGGCGAACGGTTCTTCGCCGTCGTCAAATTCGTTCCCGTTCCTTAGGCCGGAGGAAAAAATGCGCATCGATTTTTACCACTTGCAACATTCGACATTGGATCAGGTTTTGCCCGTTTTGGCGCAAAAGGCGTATGAAACCGGCAAACGCTTGCTGATCCGGACGGATCTGTCCGAACTGGCGGAACATTTGAACACGCTGCTGTGGACATATAAACCGGATTCTTGGTTGCCTCACGGGACGGAAAACGACGGGGACGCGGCGGAACAACCTGTTTTCATCACCGCGCACGACGACAATCCGAACGAGGCGGAAATGGTGATGCTGACCGCGGGCGGAACGGTCGAGGAAATCGCCGCGTTCGACCGGTGCTTCAACCTGTTCGACGGCCATGACGAAACGGCCGTCCAACGCGCCCGCGAATTGTGGAAAGCCGTCGTCGCTGCCGGTTTCAAGGCCTATTATTGGCAGCAAAACGACGCCGGCAAATGGGAAATGAAAGCATCCCGCACCTGACGCCGCCGACAACGAAAAGATAAATTTCCCGCAATAAAAAAGAACCCCGCGGCGGTCAGGCGGCGGGGTTCTGTCGATA
>ERZ808246.56-NODE-56-length-96012-cov-34.056223_pt1 | contig 96012 bp, 126 predicted proteins | sample MGYA00521083_ERZ808246 | MGnify/ENA primary metagenome ERZ808246 (study PRJEB31516, sample SAMN03275577) | gut metagenome | biome: mammalia-associated habitat; material: feces | host: Papio cynocephalus | place: Kenya | collected 2012-07-07 ... | reverse complement strand
CTTATGCTTCAGAAGAACAAGAGGAAGAAGAAATGGTAGACGAAGATATGGAGTTCTATGACTATATGTGCGGCGAAGCTGACCCGGAACCGCAAGTCTACTATGAAGATGATAAGAGTTTCGTATTTCCGAGGATTAAAACTAGATAAAAACGAAGAAAAGCCTAGATTAGCATATCTACTAACCTAGGCTTGCCGCATTAAAAATGATTTTGCTTGGCTTCGTACTCAGCTAAATACCTATCAAGATCTTCGAGAGTAGCTTTTAAAATTTCTTCTTTACGCTTATCACTTGCTTCTTTATCCCAGGGCTATGTTTGATGATCACTGATTTGTACTACTGTTAATCCAGTCTCATATCTAAAACGCATGATTACATCAGAGAAGAAATTCATATTCTTACTATCTATAATATCTTGATAAGTCGCCGCAGATAAATTATGATTAATACAATATTGTAAAATTAATTCTTTTTTAGCTAGAATTTCTGAATCTATATTGCCATAAACAATAGAGATTAAACCATTAAATTTTTCGGTTTCATCGTCTGTCATATAACGATAATGGTTTGGTCCGTCTAACTTTATTGCCCAGCATAAAGTGCGATAACCCAGTTCTCCATGGGCATCTGCATCAATTTCAATGGGTTTATCACCATATAACTGATTACGAGCTACTGCAACTGTATGTGTAGAAAAACCATACTTTGCAGATATTCCAGATACGCTACATAAAGAATTGTTTTGAACTTCTTTTACATACGCGGCACTCACTAAACGATTATAACGTTTATCATAGGTATCGTTATAAATTTCTTTAATAATGGCACCTCCGCGTATTTGCTCATAGGAACAATAAAAGTTTAACTTTGATAATTGTTTAGTTGGGTTATTAGAATAGGTTCCATAACTAATATTTAACCATTTTGCAATTTCCTTTCCTGTCATTTTGCCTAATTTTAATTTTTGCTTTTCCATACGCATTCTCCTTTCTAAAATTTACCGATCGGAATTTACCAATAAAAATTGCTTCTTATAACCCTCTAAGGAAAGCAATTTTTATTGGTAAACTTATATAGGTAAAGTTTTAAATTCCAATCTTCAATATTATATGAAAATTTTAGAATGAGAATTACATAATTTTGTCCTGAAATTTTAGAATGAGAATCCCGAAGTAATTGTTTTGAGTTTCAGACCTCGGATTCCGCTCCCTACGGTCGCTCCATCCTTCGGGCAGAAGACTCAAAACTAAATCAATAGATGGAATAAAAGGGAAGGAAGTGCGGGCGCCACCGTTCGGTGATACGGTCGGGTATTTGGAAATAAAAAAAATTTTTAAAATTTTTAAATAAAATCCCTTAGAAATTAAATAAAATACATTATAATCGAGTAAAAGGCCATTTTTCTATTTTCACATAGCAAAGATTGCTAAAATGAAAGTAATTTGCTAAGCAAATTCCTTCTCAGAGACTCAATTTTTATGATAAATTGTGAAAGAAATGCGGTTGCTGATTGTTCTGCGGCAATCCGATCGGTAGTTTGATTTTTATTTATGTTTTTGTTATAATATAATTAAGAATAGGAAAGGAGAGTGCTGTTGTGCCAGTTTTATATGAGGATACCCCAGAAAAGAAGCTCGTAAGACGAAATGCCGCTATTCTCTTTTCTATTGGTTTACCATTAAGTAAAATGGCAGAAGGATGCGGAGTTAATTCTCGTAGATTCTAGGCTTTTATAAGAGGAGAAGGTAATTTAACTGATAAAGAAGCAGAGACTTTATTAGAACATTTTAAAAAAATAAAAAAATATATTGAAACAATGTTATAATGATTTAGAAATGGGCCGATTATAGAGTGAGATAGAAGCTTCACCACCCTAGGTTGTATGATCGGTCCACCACGTCAGTAACCCACAAGTCTTTCGCAACATAAATTCAACCTAAAAATCTTCCCACCTTCCCTCCTACCTCCGCAAACCAAAAAATTTTTCCTTCATAGGACAAAACTAATTAATCCACATACTCAATTTTTCAATAATATTAGAGGGTAATTCCCACCCTCTAAAAATTTTTTTACCCACCCGTCCCAACTTGTGGGACAAATTTGACCCAAACAAAGGAGAAACAAAACCCATGCTAAAAACCTATCTCAATTCCCTCATTTCTCTTGGCATTACTCCCACAGCAATAGCAAACCAAGCCGGAGTCGACTCATCCCTCCTCCGCAAATACTTACGCGGAGAACGTAATCTCTCAGACCCCACTATCTTAAAACTCCAAACCTACCTCTCTCGCGTCAAACAAGTGACACAAGAATTCCCCTATTAAAATTAAATATAACATACTGCTTATCATACTGATACAACAAATTACTTACATCAATAGAAAGGACTAAAACACCTTATGAAAACCTATACCATATATTCTCGCCGCATGGCTTATCGTTTGCGGCTGGCAGGTTTCCACATTGTTAAAACCATCCCCAACCCAGAATTCCCAGAGCGAGATTTCTACCTTTTTATCGACACTCCTCAATTCCGTGAAGCGTTTAACCAGCTTCTTCAAGAGTTTCGGAAGGAGGAATAACCATGTCTACACCCAACCAGAAAAAAATTAAAACCAAAAAAACTAAACCCTCCTCCGACTTTCTTCTAATCTCCAATCAAGATTGGATTGAAGCTAGTAAAACGCTATCTGCACCAGGATTTCAAATGTATCTTTGGCTTATTCGACATGATCCCAGCTTTACAAATGAGCTTAGTAAACAAGCTTTTATGAATAGTTTTGGTGTTTCTGAAAGCACTTACAAACGCGCATGGAGCGATTTAAAAGACAAAGGATATGTCCGCCCAAGTAAAGAAGGAAGTAATATTTATTACATTTATTCTAATCCTAATAATATCAAAACTGACCCTAATACAAATAGTATCAAAACTGACCTAGATAATGTTAAGGTCAAAAATGACACCAATAATAAGAAATCCAATAGTGTCAAAAATGAACCAATTACTAGTTCAAAATTGACCCCTAATAGGGTCAGAAATGATCTAGAAACAGGGTCAAAAATGAATACAGAAATAGATAATATAAATAGTATAAATATAATAAATAGTCGCTCTGACGAGCGATCCTCTCCGCCACAACAAGAGGTCAAAAATGACACCAATAATCTTAAGGTCAAAACTGAACCAATCACCATCACTCAAGAGGACTTCCTCAACCAAGGTCTCGCGCAAACCATGACAGGCTTTGAGCTAGATAACGATGGCAATAAAATAGCAGAATCCTGCGGCAAGCTATATCGGATACTCACACCTTCATCGCAAAAAGAAAAAACTCTATCAGTACAAGAAAAAATAGCCGCACTAGGATTCTAACCAACCACCATTTAGTTGCTCTAACGAACAACCATTTGACAAATTTCAAAAATAATGTTATAATATAAATATAAAGTAAAGAACTACCCTCGCAAACCAACCGCCGCATTTTCAAAAAAAAAAAAAAAAAAAAAAAAAAAAAAAAAAAAAGAAAGGAGAAAAGCTCCCCTCCTTACCCACTTCTCTTGTTCCTAGGTAAGCGAGTGAAACGAGCTTACCAATTATTGTGTTTACTTTTGAAAACTCCACTCCCTCTGATTCCTTTAACCCCATGACTACTCTGCGCGAGGCTTTCGCCGCGTCTAATCTCTCCTGGGATGATTTCGAGTCTACCATTTGCGATACTCTCGACGAACTCTACGCAGAAGAAGAGACTAAGAAGCTGAAGACCATCGCCGCAAACTACGAGCCGCAAGATCCCGCTACTCTCTCTTGGGAAGACCTTTTCGACTCTATCATTCGTCCTTGGTGTATTGCTAACCTCTCTAACGGCTCTACTATCAACGACCTCGACACCGAAGACTATAACCTCTACCGCAGGGAATGTTTCAATTATCTCCAGCAAGCCGTTAACGCCTATGTCAATATTCACAAGGCCGCAGAAAAGCTTGAGTCTACAAGTAAACTCACCAAGAAAGACATCAGCGACGTTATTAGTCTCTTGTTCGGGGACGGGATTCGAGATTGAGCAAAGGTGCTAACGCACCATCGCCCAAAACTCTAATCAATAGAAAGGAAACCTATGTCCTTCTCTGAAATTCGTTCTCGCATTCTCTCTCTCGAATCGTATAATCCCACTCCCATTGCGGCGACCGCTTACGAGGAAAAAGCTAGCTATGGGCGCTCTACCCTAACCAAACTCTTCGGTCCTACTGGATTCTACGAGCAGCCAATCACAGTACCCCTAACCGCAAGTTCTAATCTCGATGATTTTTCTCGTTCGCAAAAAGATAAACTCTGTACCTTGCGGCAGGCCATACGCACAACGGCAGGAACCTGTCTTACCGCGGAGTCGTATGATTGGTTTATTAAAAATTTTTCAGAAATTTTTTCAGATGAAATCATCTTTAATAATCTTATCCCCACAAAAGGTACTATCACATTTAAATCAGGTATCTCTCTAACCCTAGATGGTCGCCGCAAATTCTTCAAGTTCATTAATCACTTCTGCGCGGCCGCAAATTCTTCCCTGCTTTCTTCTCTTGTTGAAGAAATCCGTCTCGCGCAATCGCAAGTCTCTGCAAACCGCATGCTTCAAGGCACTCTCCGCTTATCAATCCGCCCCGAAGATTATCTCACCCTCTCCGAAGAAACAACAGGTTGGCACACTTGTTTATCTATCTTCCCTCATCAAGCAAGAGGTTCAACAGCTAAGCGCCCCGGGGATTATCGCATGGGATGTCTTGAAATGTTATCATCTCCCTATGTCATCACCGCAAGTATCCTATCCCCGCAAGGTAAAAAATATTGGCGTCAACTCATTCTTTTTACCCCAGAAATCATAGTTGGTTTGCGGGGATACCCTTACAACGCCGCACAAGCAACCGCGCAAATATTGTCAATTATCTCTACTCTTGCTTCTAAGAATTTAAATTGGCACTACTCCCACGAAATCCGCAACACCGCTAACAATTGTTTCCCTATCGCAAAAGATACTTGGCGCGAATTTACCACTAACAATATGTATAATGACGCATATCTTGGTGGCTACTACCTCACCCGCGAACCGCAAGAATTACCCTCTACATCCCCTCTCGTAGAATATAACTATTCTGGCCCCGCATTATGTTTATCTTGCGGCAAGCGCATTGACACGCTAGAAGACGGGGCCTCTGAAATTCTGTGCGAAGACTGTTCCCACCGCCGCAAATGTTACTGTTGCGGCGAGCGCAAAGACCTTGACTCTCTCTTGTTTGACAAAGACATAGACGATTATGTCTGTTTTTATTGTAACGACAAGATAGAAGAAGAAAAACCCAACTCGCTCTAACGAGCGGCCGTGCGAGATGAAGTCTCGTCTACTTTGGAACTCCGTTCCAATTTGACATTTTCAAAAAAAAAGAGTATAATATATATAGAAAGTGAGGGGAACACTTCCATTGCCCCCTCGCCGCAAATTTAATGATTAAAAGGAGATATTAAAATGGAAAAGATTACTAAGCGCGATATTCTGAACGGTCTGCTGACTCTGGCTACTACTGGCGAGTGCGATCTGACCAACGAGGACATTCAGCTGTATGCTGAGAAGGAACTGGCTTCCATGGACAAGCGCGCCGCTGCTGACAAGAAGCGTCGTGAGGCCAAGGCTGCTGAGTCTGACGAGATGACTGAGGCTGTCTATGCGGTTCTGACTGATGAGCCTATGTCCGCTGAGGAGATTCTGGAGAAGTCCGGTCTGGATATTACCAAGAGCAAGCTGATTCCCAAGCTGACTAAGCTGGTGAAGTTTGAGCGTGCGGTTAAGTCCACTAAGCGCTATAAGAACGACGAGGGTAAGTCTGCTGAGAAGACTATGTACGCTCGTGCGTAATTGCGGCGGGGTCTTCGGACCCCGTTTCCCTTTATCAAGAGAAAGGAGTAATCATGGATCTTATCGCCTATGCACCATCGCTAACCCCAATCCGCAAAGATCGACTCCAAGATATTTATGACTATACAGATTACATTTGTATTTTCCAAGAAGAACTCAAAACCGCGGTAAACCTATTCGGTAAAGATAAAACCTACATCATCATTTGTTTTGAAGAACCCGATATTTCTCAGATACAAAAACTCGATTTAGCGAAATTCATTATCCAAGTTCCCGAATCTTTTGGCCCTATTCATTCTTATCCCTTTATGTATCTTGAAGGAGCAAATACTTGGGAACAGGCTAATCGTTACGCAAGACAAGGAGTCGCGGCGGTGCGGTTTGAGTCGCCGCTAACCTTCTCCTCTGAGGAGTTGCGGCAATGGCGAGGTACGTTTACGGATACCCTTCTCTTTGCGACGGCAGACCCTAATGTCCAATTCCTTTCCTCTTGGTTTGCGCGACCCGAAGATATACATCAGTACGAGGATGTCTTTGATGCACTATGCGTTAACCCCTCTAATTTGCGATATTATGCACAAGGTTCTTTTAGAGGTAACTTAAACGCGCTACTTCCTAGCCTCCCCGCAAGCGAGTCAGTGTCTAATCAGCTTCTTACACCTGATTTTGCAATACATCGATTAAACTGTAAACAAGTGTGTGAAAACCCCTCTTATGGTTGCTTCTACTGCGAACGAATTAGAGGAATTACTAAACAAATGGAAAGGATTTATAACAATGGCAATTAAAGGAACCGAAAGCAAGACCCGCGTTCTTAATAAAATTCTCGAAACCTTCCCAGATGCCTTCCTTTACAATAATGATAAAGAGATCCGCATCCCATTTACTGAACAGGGAGATCAAGTGGAAATCAAAGTAGTTCTGTCATGCGCGAAGACTCCTGTGCGGCAGGCGGCTGTGCTGGATTGGTCAACCGACTCCCCTACTACCGTTTCAGAGGAATCCATTCCCACCCCCGTCGAGCAACCCTCGCCGCAAATCAGCGAAGAGGACCGCCGCAAGGTAGCAGAATTAATGGCAAAACTGGGCCTATAATACTCTCAAGGGTGAACTTTGGTTCACTCTTGATTTTTTTTATTTTTTATGTTATAATAATTATAGAAAATAAAGAGAGGAATTGATATGAGAGTAGTAATCTACGCAACCGAAGAGGTGTACAAAGGTTCTCATGGAGTCTATGATATTTGTGTAACCGAAATAGACGCCCTTGAAGAGGCAGAAGAATTAGCTGAACAGATGGCATATGAATTACTTGATTCCTATGCTCGCCTTTGGGATCCTGATGAAGATCTTTCAGACCATGGTACCGATTGGGAATTTGCCCGCATTATGTCGCAGTGGGATGATATTCCTACTGAAACCCTTGACGCGGAAGCCGCGGAAATTGGCTATGACGCTTTCATTAACAAGTATTGTAAGTTTGAGAACATGGATGAGTTTCTTGCGGCGCTCGATCAGTTGCAGCAGGTAGACGGGGTTGGTCATACTACAGTAGGTAAATACACTATCGACACTTGTTTTGAGGGCGAGGTGTACGAAACCGCCATTTGGGTTGACCCCACTCGCATGGCCATCCCCGCAACCTACCCCAATCGCGCTTCCGCAGAATGGGGACATAAGTTTTGGTGCATTGCGGCTGCTAGTGAGCCAACGCAGGTATGGGACACCGCAACCAAGACTTATATGACTCTTTGACTTTTGTTAAAAATTTTGTTATAATATATATAGAAAGTTGAGAGGAGAAAACCTATGGAATTTTATCAGCTTTGGTTCGCGGATGGCGGTTCGCACTACTATCGAGAACTCAATAATGCACTTCGCATGGGCGAGCTTTGCTTGCGGGAGATGTTTCCTGATGACGCTGAACAGGATGAAGTAATTGATTATTGGTGGGATAATTGGGTTGCATATGAGGGTAGCCGCAAGATTATGTGTATCACCAAAGAAATGATGGAGGATTAACATGAAAACCCTTGTACTGAAATATGATTATGGTTATGATGTCTTTGCTTTTGATGAAGCAAAAGAGGAAATCATGACTTACCCTAATCTCACTATTTTTTTGAATAAAATACGCGGCGCCCACTTTGGTGCGTATGAAATACGGACGCTTTGCAAAAGTGACCTTATGGTTGGCGACAAGGAGTATGATGCATGGCAACGGCTGTGGCATATTATTCCTGACGAGACACCGCAGACTTTTGAGGATTTGCTCACTTGTTACAATAGTGATTTTGCATATGATGGAGTGGAGGTAGACTAATGCAGATTTATAGCATTTATTATATGGAAGATGGCGACCGAGACTATTTTATGCGGCGCGCAGATGCCTTGAATTGCGGCGTTGAGTATATTCGTCAGCTTTGCGAGGAAGAGAACTGGGACCCGCAGGAAACTGAATCTCTTGTCGATGAATTTTTGCGTGAGGAGTGGGTTGCTGATATTTGCGCTCTTGATATTATTGACGTAAAGGAGTAAGTTATGAACATTTATTATTATATTGTAAAAATTAACGAGTCAGACAATGACACTACCTATCACGGGTTTCTCTCTGCCGCAAGCTATTCCGCCGCAATGGAGTATCTAATGACCACTCTGTTTGATGACTCTCAGGCCATTGAGTCTATTATTCTGCGTGAATTTTATGAAACCGATCTCATGGTATCTGAGAGCACAGCCAAGCGTATTGTAGCTGACCTTGAAAACTACCCCGTATATGAGGAGGAGAAGCGATGAACAGTGCGTTTTTGGGTTATATGCAGGAAGAGGAAGAGCGCGAACAGATTATTCGTAAAATGATGCTGGCCTATAAACGAGGTGCTGCACAGTGCAAGTTTTCCACAGAGAACTACTTTTCTCCCGCAGATCTTGAAGACATGAAACAGGAGGCAATTAGACGTGTTGAACGAGAGCGTTATTAAAGATTTCTTGCGGCGGTTGTGTTACTGCGTCGTTGCGTTTCTCCTTGTAGGGGTATTGGGGAGAGTCATGATTTCCTTGCGGCATCCCGCTTCGCATCTCTTCTTCCCTAGTGATAGAGAGCGTTTTATCGAAGTTGATAGAGGAGATGTTCTGGGGACCCGATCGGTGGTCGCCGCAGATAGAGTTACTGGAGTATTGTATCTTGTGACCGACCATGGTGTATGTCCTTTATATCAAGAGGATGGAAGTTTGATGATATATGATGAGGGATAAGCGGGAGTCTAGACTCCCGTTTTCTCTTGACTTTTGTTTTAATTTATGTTATAATATAATTAAGATAAAAGTAAGGAGAAAAATATGGGAGCTGATAACAACAAAGAAGTCATCTGGATTGTCACAGACGATGAAACCAAGCCTATTCGCATTTCATTTGACGATAAACCTACATATGCAATAGAGAATGAAACGGGATATTTTACAAATATTTCATCGCCCGCTACGTTTTCTGCGGTTTTAAAAACTCGCCCTTCAAAGATAGTTAAAATCTTTTGGGGCACTAAACTCAAATGGTATCAAGCCTTATGGATAGACCTAGTTTATTACTGGGAGAAAGGGGTTAAACGTGTATTCAGACCGCGAACTTGAACAAATGTATGGTGGTATCCCAGAGTGGACACAAGTAGACGAACTAATCACTATGCTTGAAAAAACGAATATTCCTTTTGACGTAACAGTCAATACCGGCCGACCGCAAGTATGGTATCCTAGCCAAGATTGGCCTGTTTGTGATGCTATTTGTCATTGGGGTAGCTATGGTCATCAGACTGGTCTTATTGAAATTATGGGACTGACTCATAATAACGATGCGGTTGAGGGATACCTTACCGCGGAAGAGGTTTTCAATCGCATTAAGACGCATTGGGAAGAAACAGGTGAAAAGATATGACACGAACTTGCGGCGATTGCGGTTTCTTCAAAGAAAAACTATGCGGCGTTGCCACGCAGTCGGGATTTACTGAGTCTCATGCGGCGTGTCAAACTTTCTCAACAATAGCATGGAAGTGTGAAATATGCGGCCGCCCGTTTCCGAGCGCTGGGCTAGTGTATGATAGTGCCAGCCGCAAGCTAGTATGCGAAAACTGCTATCATAATCTTCCACCTATTGTTGAAGAGGCACCGCCGCAAATCGATGCGACTTGACAAATTTTAAAAATTATGTTATTATATTATTAAAGAAAGGAGAGGTGAGGTCATTTGGTTGTATGGACACCAAGCCAATGGAAACAGGAAATTGACGAGTTTGCGGCTGCTACAAGACAAAAGCAATATGAACAAGTCCCCTATGAGTATTGGGTTACTATGAGCGATTGGACAAAGCGTGATAGCAATGTGACTATTGTTTTAGCAATACAGTCAACTCAGTTTATAGTAAGTGATACCCAGCGACATACTGCGGTTAACCTATCCCGGTATTCGATGAAACCATTTTTAGATTTTTTAGAAAATAAATACTATGATTTATACGGTTATGTAGTAACATCTAAAGAACAAAAAGCATCTAACCTCACCAAATATATAAAAATGGGTTCAATAAATAGTAATTATGCGACCGCCACTTGCAATACAGCAGTAAATAATGCTTATTCTACAGCCACAGATTGGGTATATGATAATGAAAGTTCTTTAACGGGCTATCCTATTGGAGCATATAATTCATATGATACAATTCAGTCTGAGGTAGATAGACTTAGAACCCAGCTTGAAACCATTAAAGTTAAAACAAGTGAAAATAAAGAGGAGAAAAAGGATATGAATTTCTTTAAGAATTTTGAGTTTGGCCCCGTGAAGAATGACACTGTGCGGCTGTCCCCTTACGGCCTTGCAGTTAAGAACCTTGATGGCAGTTGGGTGTCTTATGACGGCTCTAGCGATTCTATTATTAATGTTGACGTATTCAACTTTGAGGGCAAGAACCTGATTTATAAAATCCCCGTTGTTCCTACTAGCATTAAGACTGGTGATATTATCGTGCATCAGGGAAAGGCCATGCACGTTGTTGCTGATGTTTGCGAGGGTGACACTTGCGTTAGTGTGATTGATCCTCGTGCGGGTGAGAGCAAGGAGATCCTGTTCTGTAGGTCCCCATTTGGGTTTACGTTTGTGACCAAGCTCGTCTCTCTGCTCGATATGTCTGGCATTGACGCAAATCCCGATAATCCCTTTGGCAATATGTGGCCTTTGGCTCTGATGGGAGATAAGGACTGTGATGCGGCTACTATGATGGCATTTATGATGATATCTAACGGCGGTGAGTGCCAGTTTGATATGTCTAATCCTATGATGATGTACGCGTTGATGAGCCAGAGTGGTAGTGATAATAATCTGCTACCTATGCTGATGCTAATGGGCTGCCGCAAGTAAAATTTTGGACAAAAGAGTTTAATGGAAATGGGAGATTTTTTAAAATAAATAAGAAGTCCCCATTTCCAGACTCTTGTTTCTGATTTGACTTTTTTAAAAATTTTTGATATAATATATATAGAAAGTTTGAGAGAGAAAAAATTATGAAGCGCATAAAGGTTGCCTCCTCGTGGCGCGCTTTGGATAGATTTGACATAACTATCATGTCAGTCTAACGAAAACCTCAGATAAGCAAGAGAGTCAGTTGATAGTTGCAGCTCTCTGCGAATACTACCTCAAGCAAGAGGTCCGATAGGATACAACAGTACCCTTAGCGCAAGAATTTCGGCTATATACATTTTCTGTGGGAAGCCGTGGAAAGTATTCACTTATCGCTATTGCTGTGATGACGCAGCTAAAATTGTATCGGCATATTCGCTTCCGTTATAGCGGATGATGATTTGTTAGCGGCTGATCACCGCCAGGGTTGTCTGTCCCTTGGGTTCAAGATGCTTGCGGGGCCTTGGACATTGAACAGACATATGCGCTTGTGGCCAAGCGGTAAGGCACCGCACTTTTAATGCGGGTATTACGTCCGTTCGATCCGGACCAGGCGCACCACATACCCAGCTAGCTCAATCGGTCTAGAGCGTGCGACTTATAATCGCAAGGTTTCGCGTTCAATCCGCGAGTTGGGTACCACACCTTGTATTCTTAGTTTCCAAGTGGAGGACATGGAGTCTAGTAAACTAAGCGAAATGGGGCTATCGTATAATAGGCCGGTGAGAGGCTGCCAGATTAAAAGCTTTTTGTTTTCAATTAATGAAATGAAAATAATAGCGTAAGGGCATACGCAGTTAATGACGAGGTAAGGAATCTCACTCAACTAACCGGGCATTAACACGGAGAGATCTTGAGGAGTGGAAAGTCTATATGCGGCAATGTCATCCAACTAACAGTGATGCAGCATTGAGTAAAGGTTTCTTCGGACTGAAAAATTTAGGAGTAGACATTAATATGCAGGCGTAGTACAAAGGCTAGTATTCCGGTCTTCCAAATCGGGGATGGGGTGTCGGGATCCCTCGCTTGCTCCAGGCGGTAATCGCGTCAATAATACTCGTTCCTGAGATGGTGCTAGGCATCACTTTAAACTGCCTATTAATAAGCGGATATACTCAAGTGGCTGAAGAGGTGTGTCTTGAAAACACGTAGGGGCGTAAAAGCCTGCGAGGGTTCGAATCCTTCTATCCGCGCCATTAACCTGGCCCTGTGGACGAATTGGTAGAGTTACCACCCTTTCAAGGTGGGGTTTGCGGGATCGTAGCCCGCCAGGGTCACCACCCATCCAGAGTTTTGCTTCGTATTGAGGTAATGGGCAATACATAACGTGAGGCTCTTTTTTTAGGGCTGGCCGCAAGGCCCTGGTCCCTCGTTCTGTGCAGATTGATATTCTGCAAAAGAACATGACTCGGTTACTTTATAGTAGCTGGGTAGTCAAGGTTTTGAGTAATTGAACCGGATAATCAATGCTCTAATTATCTGGCACGCCTCTGCGGATCACAGTAAGCGCAATTCGCCAGACTTGCGAAAGGGTAAATCTCACCTTCCAAGAAACAAAAGAAAGTAGCTTGAGCAACTGCGTTTGGACGTTTCTGTTTTATGAGTTGTTGTGAAGAGTAGCTGTGGATTGCTCAAATGAAGCAGTTATTCGATTATTTGCCTCTATAGTTTAATTGGCAAAATAAGGGATTTGTAACCCCTAGTCGCCCGATCGTAACGGGCTAGAGGCTCCACGCGCTAAACCTGAAGAAAATTCGACGTGAAAAGCATGGCTAGTGCTGAGCATCACTATAAACTGCTCGTTTAAGAAAGGAATAATATGACTTGGGAAAATTTTAGAGGATTCGTTCTTATGAAAATAGTTGAACAAGCAGTTTCTTATTGCGAGAATACTGAATGTGAAAATTGTTTTATCGCCATTGAGGGAATTGATCATCGTACTCAATATGAAAAAACAGTAGAGCATATTCCTTGTGTTGATAATTTAATTTTTGAATTAGCAAATGGAAGAACATTAGATGAATAAAATATGCGCTGGTAGTTTAATTGGCAAAACAATACTCTCCAAAAGTATAGTTTCTCGATCGTAGCGAGACCGGCGTGCCAGTCCTCGGATACCCCCCTGAGGATTTATTGCACTTTTAAAATAGGAACTATCTGATGTGAAAGGCATCTAGTGCAGCTAGGGCACAATAAACGACCTAGTCCGTGGTGGTTGCGTCGATTCCCCCCCTTTTTTCGACGCAGGGCGCAGATAGAGGTATTTCCATCGCATGCCTGCCCTTTTCTCCTTTATTTGATTTTTAAAAAAATTTTTGTTATAATATTTATAGAAAGTTAAGAGAGGAGAAAACAAGAGATGCGTAAATTCTATGAAAAAAAAGAATATGCTTGGGAGTTTGAGTTTCCCTTCGGAGAGCTCTTGCGGGAGTCGCTGCCTGCGGGAAGCTATCGCCGCAAATTCTCTATGACAGGAAATGGAATTTATAATCTTGTTACTCTTGATAATAAGTTATATGACATAAGTTTTAAATCTGCAAAGTCCATGCTTGCGGATGACGGTAAAAAGGCTTTTCATGACGAAACCAAAGATAAACTGATAGAGATACTGAAAGACAAACTCAGCCAGTTAGGCGTTAAGTACACGGTCAATAGTGGTAAATTTATTACGATGGATTTGTTTGGTCACATTATGAAAGCTGAAATCGTTAAAAAGAGCGTTGAACCTAGCTAATCAGAGAGTATTTGATTTTTCAAAAAATTTATGTTATAATATATATGTAAGGTTGAGAACGAGGTTATCGCTAAGCTCTGTAATGATTGTGGCGATATTAAATAGCTGGTAGTTAAGGTGCGGCAGCCCGTTGAAAAATCTTATAAAGTAGAGTATACGAGCGTGTAGAAGAACTGGCATATTCAACGGTCTTAAAAACCGTGGTCGAAAGACATTGGGGGTCCGACTCCCCCCACGCTCACCAGCTCGAAAGAGCGTTAAAAGTGGCTTTAAGGATAGGATAGCTAGGCCAGTTATCTGATAAGAGTAGCTCCTTCTCTTCCTTGAAGTTTTTGACCCAGACAAGTCATTAAACTATCTCGTCGCACGACATGGCTTGCGGTTAAACTACTATGTGAGATACATAGTTTGTGGCTAAGGACGTTAAATAGAGGCAAAGGAAACCGTGATAGGACTAACCGCCCTATGCATATAAATAGCGGTTACGATCTGCGGAGCTGGTGTAAAGGTAGCCACGCTAGGCTTAGAACCTAGTGCCCTAGGGCGTACGCGTTCGAATCGCGTGCTCCGTACCATGAGGCTAGCCTCAACTAGATACAGACCTAGTATAAAAAGGTGTCGCGCTGACAGACCGCAAGTTCGCAATAGTCTGTCAATATGGAAATGTAGCTCAGCTGGCAGAGCAAGTGGCTGTTAACCGCTAGGTCGTAGGATCGTACCCTACCGTTTCCGCCAAAGCGCCTATTGGGGTTCCGATGCGAATATTATTGAACGTGCTGCCACTAAGAGCAAGCGGCTAAAGCGGTTGACCCACAACCGCAAGGAGGAACTAGCTTTTATATCTCAACAAAAGTAGGATAAGTTGAGAAAATGAGTCCTTACCGAGAGGATAGATGGACACAGACGGGTGACTGAACCTCAAATCCCGTAACAAATCCCCACGAGATCGGGGTTGACTGGTAATCAAGGGAAGATTACACAAAACGGCAATGTGGTGGAGATAGGCCGTGCGGCGAGGTGATGAACTAGCCCTCGCAAAACTGATAGCCGAGGAAGAGGATGTAGGAAGTGGATTCAGCAGTCGGTAATAAGCCCTTGGTGCGCACAAGGCAAGACGGCCATTCGCGCGAGATGGTTTTGGCTGAATGTGTAGGCTATCTTATTCGTTAATAGAAAGGATGGTAAAAATGTTTCATGATGTAGATGATCTGATTTTTTCAGCAGAGGAAGATAAGAAATATCACAGCACCAAGTGATATTTCTACATCACTGTAATGCGGCCGAGGTAGGTTCCAAGCCCTAGTAAACGCAGAGGATGGTGAACGGTAGTAGCCAACTAGGTGAAGAGAGGTTAGAGTCCTTGAACCACGGCGTTCGACTTGTCTGGTGCAGTTGTAAAACCTAGTATATCTCCATTGGTGTATGGTGCATACTTGCTAACTGGTCATGAGAAACATTAAAGTAGCTCTTTAATGATAACAGACGGGCCAGGAGAGGAAATCAGTTCAAATCTGATTATGGAGTCTATATTGAGGATGTAGTGTAACAGTAACACACGTCGCCTGGGACGACGAATAGCGGGGCAGCACCGACATCTTCAACCACAACAAAAAGGAGGGTTGCCGCGTGGTAACTAATCAACTTAAGAATTTCCGCTGTCTTGACCAAGATAATTATGGCGAGGATAATGATTGTACTTTAACTTCTTTAACTGCGGTGATCGACTTCTATTTCGCGCATACTAAGCCTGTAACTGAAATCTACACTCGTATTGAAAACATCGCTCGCAAGTATGGTTATACGGGTAAACGAGGTACTGACCCGTGGTTTATTCGCACTATTTTTAATGAGGTTGCTCGTAAACTATGTTTAGTCCCCACCGCAAAAACAAGTGTAAAGTATCTCAAGGGTATAGGTTTTACTTATGAAACCATTTGCGGCCAGATTGATAAATGTAATCCAGTTATCATGAATGTCTGGAACGCAGGTAAATATCATAACCATACTATTACGGTTATTGGCTACGATACTACCAATAAAACCTTGACGGTTGCTGATAACTGGGGCGTGCGGCCGCAGATCCTGCGCTGGGACGATGTTGGTTTCATTTGTTCTATTAATTACTGGGATTAGGCTTGATTCGCTACGCTCATCGGCGCCTAGTGTAGAAAAAGCAGCAATTTGACATTTTAAAAAATTTATGTTATAATATTTATAGAAAGTGAGGGAGGAAAGTTTTATGGAAATTAATTATGGTTCACGTTATCAGGATGCTAATGGTAATATTGTGAAACTTGTAGGTTCCGCGAATGAATACAAGGGTGCAAGTTCTATTCTCTTGTTTGCGCCAATTGATAAAGGTACTGTTGGTGATGTATTTTATATTACCAAGGACGCGGCTGATAAGACTTTCTTCCCTGTGAGTAAATACTTTTAATATGCGGTTCCACACCGAGTGGCTAAACTGGGTTAACGTTGAAACACCAGGCCGCTTATATAGGATAGTAGCCAAGCGGTAAGGCGGCAGGCTTTGACCCTGTTATACGTTGGTTCGAACCCAGCCTATCCTGCCATTGACCTAGGTATGTCATTAAACTGCTTTCTACACTCCCCCGTGGTGTAAAGGTAGCATGAGAGTCCCTAAAACTCTAGGCCTTTGAAGCCGTCGGTCTAGATTCGAATTCTAGCGGGGGTGCCATAGGCCTAGTTTGGTAGTGTTCCTCCTGGCCTTAAACTCGCTAAACTACCATCTCCTCTCTTAAATCAATAAGTTGATTTTTGAAAAAATTTTTGGTATAATAAATATAGAAAGTTGAAAACTGAATATTGTTCATTTGATTATGGTTGCTATAATAACTCAGTGCAGACACAATATCATGTGGCTGAGAGTCCTCACCTAACCAAGACGCCCCCTACTAGCAATAACGGATACGCTATTGCGGTGGTGCTTTCCACTCGTGAGTTTGGAAACAACGAGAGATAAAGCTCTCGCCGGCCGGGAGGATGTACTGGAGTTATCGCTATCAAAACTACTGTCTCGTCGCTGTCGCAATAGAAGGCAAGCGTTAAAAGCGTAGCCCGAATCTTGATAAGGCGTCGGTTTGGTACCCGCCGCAAACTCAAGAAATACCACTAAGGCAGTTTGTCGTGATGTTGCAGTAATGTAACTATAAGACGAGGTCAAGGTACAAGTAGCCCAAGACATTGACATAGAAGATTTTTAGAAAAATAAAAAGTAATGCAAAATTACTATTGGTGAATGATGGGTGAACGCTGTGTGGTAACCAATCCCGCATAGGCATTGTACAGTGAAAACTGTTACGGCATAAAGTCTAGGGTAGCTCCCGAAAGCTCACTTATGTCGTCCTATTGAGTGAATATGTTAGAAGGTAATGACCAGCAACCCGAAGGGGTATATGGCAGCTATAATCAAGTGAACAAAGTAAAACCAGTCCTTCGGGGGCTGGTTTTTTTTATGCAGTTTTGCTTGGGTCGCTGTGGGTGGATATACCTGAAATAAATTTAGCTTTTAGCAAATTTTTGGACAAAAGTGTTTAATTCACATGAGGTTTTTTTCATATATACTAGGAGAATGAATTTTAAGCAAAGGAGGAATACTCATGGCATATACGGCTATCTATGCGAATGGCTCTACGTACAATTCAGTTAAGAAATTCGTTATAGATACATTTAATGAGATTTATGATATTGATACTAGCCAGTTATCCCCTGGATCTACTGCATTTGATATTAGTACGAGTAAAACCCATATGCTAAATAATAAATATCAATGGATTGAAATTCAAACTGGTGGAGGCTCTGGTGGTAATACTGATTACGATGGTGGAAACCCCGGAGAATCCGGCGGAGATATTATTTATGACGGAGGTGGCGTGTAATGGCTACCGTTTACAAAACCACATTTAAATTGCGGCGAGGCACTATGGCAGAGTGGGATGCCAAGAACCCTATTTTGTCAGATGGCGAGCCTGGATTTGCTATTGACAAGAATATCCTTCGCATCGGCAATGGTACTACCGCATGGAAAGACCTACCCGATATTAATGGTAGCAGCACCGCGGGATTAGAAGTGCTAAAAATTTACGACGATTCTAGTGACACCTCTACTACCGTAAATGGTAAAACCTATGATACGCTTAGTGAGGCTATTGCGGCAGCTAATGCGGGTGATGAAGTAGTTATTCAAAACAGCCTTGGCGATAACACTATTTCTATTGACAAGGAATTAACTATTAATCTTAATGGCGTTGAAACCGTAAACAATGATATCACTCCCATGACTATTGCGGCGAGCGGTAAAGCTACCCTTAAGAACGGTGGCCTAGAATGCAACAAGAATGAAAAGCCCGCTTTATTGGTAAACGGAGAGGCAATTCTCGATAATTGTAACCTCAGCCGCACAGTTGACGAAAAGGGTAATTCCTATTATACTGCGGTAAATCATGGTAAAATGACTATTAACAGTGGCGTATTCAGCGCTCCTGGCGTTATTTCATCCATGATTGAAAATGGCTATCAAAATTATGCTGCAGAATATGTGGCTGGCCGCAATCAGCAGTATCCTGAACTCATCGTTAATGGCGGTTCATTCTTCAATGGTTTTTATGCAATTAAGAATGATGATGGCGGTAAATTAACTATTAACAATGGCGAGTTCTATGGAACCATTTTAAACAATGGTGTTGAAATGATTATCAATGATGGTCATTTTACTACTTTAGATGGTTATTATCCGTTGAGCATCCGGGACCTTGGCACCGCAGTTACCCCCGGCCGCACGATCATCAATGGCGGTATTTTTGATGGTAATTGCAAGACTATCATCAAAAACAGTGGTGACAGACCTCTCAACATTGAAATCAAAGGCGGTAAATTCATTCTTGCTCTTGATGAACAATATATCGCAGAAGGCTATGAACAAAAGTTTGTTGATGGCTGGTATGTAGTAACCAAGAAAGGAGAATAACAATGAGTTTTAACGTTGTTTATGCAGCAAAAGACAAGATTAAGAACAAAATTGCTCAGGGTGTTATTCTTCCTGAGAGCCTAATCATCACTAATGAACAAACCGACAACGCGGAAGTTTTTTATTATGATGAAAAAGGTACATTAAAGCAACTTATCAAGCGCACTAAGTTTGATAGTGAAATGGAAGCAAGAGTCTGGATTGCCAAGTATGACTACAATGGTGAGAATATTTCTATTAAAGATGCAAATGGAAACTGGATTAGCTATACTGTTTCCGCGGGCGGACAACTTGAACCTGTTTCGCAAGAGGATTTAATTCTTACTGGTTATTATTTTAATGAGAATTTTTATACTGATAGCACTTATACAATTCCTTTAGAGAAAAATGAAAAGTGTCTGTATATTGATAAAAATTCTAATGGTGGTTACACCTGGACTGGCGAAAAATATGCGGCGCTGACTGCCGAAGCTACGGCTGACCTTGCCGGCATGATGAAGTTATACCAAGCGCATGGTGAGAATACTGATGGCGCGATGAGCCAGAAAACCGTAACCGAAGGTGTTAATTCTATTGCTTTGACTTTAGATAACACTGATGAAGAGTGTTTAGTCCTAGATTTACCCTGGGATTAACATATAAAAATCTATTTTATAAAGGAGATTTTAAATTATGGCTGATATTTCCAAGATTAAACTTGCTAATGGCACTACCGTTGAAATCAAGGATGCGGTTGGTCGTTCTAACATCAATACTCTGATTGGTTCCCACGCTCTTGAGGCGCTGGGTGCTGCTGCGTGGCAGGCTGTTGCCGCAAACATTTCTGGCGCCGGTCTTGTGGATGCTGCTACCGTTAAGTCCTATGTTGATTCTCAGGTTGGCCAGATTCACAATTTTGATGTTGTGATTGACGCAGCTGGTACCGGTGCTGGTCCTTCCGTGGTCGCTTCTGCGGATACCATGTACAAGATTTATATGGTTCCTTCTCAAGACGCGGCTGCTGGTTCCTATGTTGAGTACATCACCATTCGTTCTGGCGAAGCTGAGGCCTATACCTACGCCTGGGAAGCCATCGGCAACACTAAGATGAACCTGAGCGGCTATGTTTCCACTCAGACTACCATCGCTACCATTGCTCTGGACCACAGCATCACTGTTGCTGAGCTGCAGGCTGCTCTGGGTCTAGGCAAGCTGGCTTATGCTGATACTGCCAAGGGCTCTACCACCCTGGAGACCATTGATAGCATTACTATGGATTCCATGACCGTTGCCGGTAACGCGACCGTTACTCTGACCGATGCTGATGCTGTTGTTACTAAAGCTAGCTATACTCCCGCTGGTACTGTGTCCAAGCCCGCAATTGATTTAACTTCTAGCGATAAGACCTTTGTTACTGGTCTGACCGGCGGTAAGGCTGCTTCCTTTACTGAGGGCGCTTTCACTCCTGCCGCTTTTGAAACTGGTTTCTATACTGCTGGTTCTGCCGCTACTTGGACTGGCTCTGAGTATGTCGCTCCTTCTCTGGGCGATGCTACCACTAGTAAGTTTGCTTCTGAGGGTATCGTTGCTACTGTCGGCGCCGCTGGCTCCGAGGATGCTGAGACTCTGATTTTCTCTGCGGCTGGTACTGCTGATGCCGTGACCGCTCAGGGTACTTTCAGTGCTGGTACTGTTAACTTTGGTACCTTCGATGGCGGTAAGGCTACTGTGATTGATACTACCAAGTTCTCTGGTGGTTCCAAGGCCAAGGATACCTTCACTGCCAATACCCTGCAGACCGTTGAGACTGACACCGTTGCCAACGTGACTGCGGCTGCCCTGGCTGCTGCTCCTACCTTTACTGGCACTGAGGTCGAGAATGCTCTGGTTACTGGCGTGTCCTACAAGAAGGCTGACGCCGCGGCTGCCTTTAGCGTTGATGTTACTCCTGAGGTTAAGTCCTTTGCTCAGACTCCCAAGACTGTTGAGATCGAAGTCTCTCCTGTCACTAAGGCGTAATGAATGTCTGATATATCCAAAGTTCTACTCCCAGATGGTAGCATATACGATCTGAAAGACGAGGAGCTCCGTCGGATGATTGAAATGCTACTTGGAAAGCAAGAGGATAAATGAAAATGCGGCGGGGTGGTTTCGGCTACCCCGCCTATTTTGTTAGTGATAGCTAGACTAACAAAACAAGTTTTAAAAGGAGGATACACAATGGCATCTAATAAGATTACTAAATTTAAATTAGCGAACAATCAGACATATAATGTCAACGATGGTTCTGCTGTTCATTTTGATGCTTCTCAGAGTTTATCCGCTGCTCAAAAAACTCAAGCTAGAGCCAATATTGGGGCTGGCACTAGTTCTTTTAGCGGAAATTACGATGATTTAAATAATAAACCTACTATTCCTAGTAAGACAAGCGAAATTACTAATGATAGCGGTTTTGCTACTACTGATTATGTAGATAATAAGACTGCGGGATTGACTGGCGCAATGCATTTTAGAGGTACTGTAACTGCGCTGCCTGCTACTACGAACTACGCGGCTGGCGATGTTGTTATTTTTGGCTCTAAGGAATATGTTTGTGACAAAGATAACAATAAATGGGTTGAATTAGGTGATGAGGGTAGTCACGTATTGAATACCCAAAAAATTAATGGTCATGCTTTGAATGGTGATATTACTTTGACTGCGGCTGACGTTGGTGCGGCGACCACTGCGGATGCGGCGGCAGCCACCTCCAAGTCTTACTCCGTCACACTGGCTCCCGCAAATTGGACAGCAAGTGGTAGTGTGTTTAAATACACCTATTCTAATACTGCGTTGCGGGCGTCGGTTAGCCCAGTTGTGTCTTGCATTGAAAATGCTGCTGAATACGCCTATATTACTGACGCAGAGGCGACCGCAGGCACGGGGATTGTGTTTACCGCAAGTAAGAAACCTACGGCTAACGTGATTCTTACTATTGTTGACGTGGGATAAAGGAGGAATTGTAATGGCAAATACTTATTTATCTAAAGATGGTAAATTTTTTACTTTAAACGGGAAAGTGCTGCGGTATCCAAACCCTCCTGCAAAAGGTAAAACTTTAAATGAATATACTTGGGATGAAATTAATTATATTAGTCAAAACAATCTTGCTGAGGAATATGGCTTCAAACCTGGTGATACTAAAACTATTCATGTTGAGGGTACTGTTGGTACCTTGGCTGTGAATAATGATTATAATGTTTATATTTTAGGTATTAATCATAATGGCGAACAAGGTATTACATTTGGCACATTTAAAACAAGTGATGGAACCGATGTCTGTCTATGCGATAGCGCTTATGGTGGCTATTCTTCTACAACCACCGATTTCCATATGAATCCCTCAGATAGTAATTCTGGCGGCTGGAATAAGAGTGCTATGAGATATTATATTCTTGGTTCTACAAACAATCAGAATGGTAATGCTACTTCTGATTGCACAATAAACCCAGTAAAGAATAGCTTAATGGCAGCATTACCTGAAGATTTACGCGCGGTATTAAAGCCCATGACAATCTATAGTAATAACACAGGTGGCGGCAGTGACACAGCGAGCTATGTTACTACTACGGTTGATTATTTACCGTTGTTATCTGAGTATGAAGTTCAAGGTACTAGAAGTTATGCGAACTCTGCTGAGCAAAATCATCAAGCACAATACCAATACTATAAAAACGGTAATAGCAAGATTAAATACAAACACAATGGTACCTCAACAGCCGCATATTGGTGGTTAAGGTCGGTCGGTGCGGCCCACTCGCACTCCTTCTGCGTTGTCTAGGCTGATGGCTCTGCCAGCCTCTTCCACGCGTACCTCTGCATTGGGGTGGCCCCAATCTTCTGCGTTTAACTTTTCTAACCCAGTCTATTTTCTCAAATAGGCTGGGTTTTTCTTTTTATTTGACAAATCAAAAAAATTATGATATAATATATATAGAAATCAAGAGAAGGAGAAACACATGACCAATAAAGATGTAATTATCGAAGTTCTCTCTGCCCATTCTTGTCTAACCGCGATGGAGGTGCGGCAGTTCGCTAAACGTATGTGCGGCTACGACATTACTCCACAGGCAGTTGCGGGCGCTATGCGGCCACTAATTGCGGCCGGCCTTGCAAGCAGCGATAAGCACCCCTCTAATGGTAAAACTGTTTATTGGTTGAATAAGGAGCATTAAAATGACCGCATTTGATCATTATGCAAAAGCGTTGCAATTTGCTTTTAAATGCACTGAAAAATCTCGCGCCGCAAAGGAACATAATTTGCAGCGACAACATCGCTCACAGGCAGAAATCGACTGGCGACTGCGCTACGCAAAAGATAGAGTGAGACTAAGAGTTTTTAGACTTCATTCAAGATAACTTTTTAAAGAAGTTGAGGTCATGACTGACGAAGAATTTAAGAAAGAACTATTAAAACAACTCAGTGGTTTTGTGGATATTAAGGATGTGATAATATGAATAAGTATTTTGTTATTAGTGATGTACATGGATTTTACAATGAAATGCAAAACGCTCTCAATAATGCAGGGTATGATCCTACTAACCCTTCTCATTGGTTAATTTCTTGTGGCGATAACTTTGATCGTGGCCCCGATAATAAAAAAGTTATGTATTTTCTCTTGCGGCAGCCCCGTTGTGTGCTCGTAAGAGGTAACCATGAAGATCTGTTTGACTGGGCTTGCACGGAAGGTTTGTCTATGCGAGATTATTACAATGGTACAGTAGGTACTATTGAAGAACTAGGTAATAGTTCTACTCGCCTGGATTGGACAATGCAAGATAAAATGGATTTAGCCTTTAAATGCACTCGTAGCTTTTTTGACCGCATGATTGATTTTTATGAAACTAAAAACTATGTATTTGTGCATGGTTGGATCCCTTCTCTCAAATTGTATCCCGACTGGCGTAAGGCACCGACTACCGCATGGGAGAAGGCTAGATGGGAGAACGGTATGAAAGCCGCCCGTCATGGTCATCTGGATCCCGCAGGTAAAACCATTGTGTGCGGCCACTGGCACGTCTCTCTTGGCCACTTCTGGCAATCGGGTACTCCAGAATGGGGAGAGGAAGCTGACTTCAGCCCTTATTACGACAAAGGTATCATCGCTATTGATGCCTGTACCGCATATTCACATAAAGTTAATGTTCTTGTAATTGAAGATGAACCTATGGAGGTAGCTGAATGATCGCCCTGTTGATTATCGTAGCTTTCTTTGCTGGTATTAGTTTACTTGCTGTTTTAATTGCGACCTTTTGTTACTTAACCTCTGGCTATAAAAGATTTCAAGCAAGAGATGAAGAAATGGAACGAGCAATCATTGATTATTCTACTCTCAAACGTTTGTATCAAGTAAATCCTAACGCATATGAGTTCACTAATTATGGTCAACTGTATAGAACAAGTAACCATAATGGCTGGACAAATAAAGAAGTTCGTATTTGCTTTAAAACCATTTTTGATTATATGCAGTTTCAAGCTGATAGAAAAAATAAACGCAAAATTGACCGCCTAACCGAGCGCCGCAAGCAAGAGTCCGCAGGATTGGAAAAGTTGCGTAACCTTGCACAGCAGGATATTGATAATTTGCGGGCGAAGCTCGATGAAGAATTTAAGCAAGAGAAAAAGAAAAATGAAAAGATTGCGGCCGCCGCACGTCAACCGTTCGGCGAGCTTAAACCTCTTGTTTTATCAACCGGACACGCAGGGTATTATCGAGGAAGTCTTGTTTATGTAGATGAATTAGGCTATTATTTTACTAAAGATGGAAAGGCTTTGCCTATCTCTTGGGAGGAATAATGGAATATATTATCGTTTTATCTGAATGGTCAGGCAACTCTTGGGGTGTAGCTAATGTTATTGCTATTGCTTTAGCTTGTGCAATGGCCTTCTGCCTTACAATGTATTTTATGTTGCTCTTTGTGGATAAAGATTCGTGGGGTGGATTGCTTATATTGTCTATTATTTTGGCATTTCTTTTATGGTTCCCTCTGAACAACTGTATTCAGCATAGAGGAGAAAGTTTCCAGAAAATCGTAGCTCCTGCTGAAATTACACAAGAGCAGCTTTTAGAAAAATATGATACGGTTGAATCCTCACAAAGTAATAGCACCCCTAATGATTATAATTGTTGGGTGGTTAGTTTTAAGCAGGTAGACTAAGTGGTTTACTTGCTTTTTTTTATTTTTTATGTTATAATATATTTATAAAAGAAAAGGAGGGAATAAAAATAATCATTTGTGCAGCAATTAAAGACATACGAACAGGAGATATTTTCTGCGGTATGCGGCATGGAGATATTTATAGCCAACTTCATGCGGCTAATCATCGAATCCCACGAGATAAAGTCATTGAGGGGTTTGTAGATAGCAGAAATAATTTTTATAACCGTTATGAGGCATTTATGTGGGCAATGCAGATTGGACAGTTGTCCGCTACTGTTATTCACTATAAGCAGGAAAAAGGCGAAACTGAATTATATTCGGAGGATTTGTACTAATGGATGCTGTAAAATTTATTAAAGAGCGTGATAGGATGTGTAAATCTTACTATGACGCAGAAAAGGGGTATTGCTCAGACGAGTGTCCCGCGCATGACATTCAATGCACTGATTTGGATGACTTGAGCACCAATGCTGAAGAGTTGGTTGCGCGGGTCAAGGAATGGGTTGCTGCACACCCGCACAAGACACGGCAGGGCGTGTTTCTGGAACAGTGGCCTGATGCAGATAGAGACAATAAAGGAGTAATTGCTATTTGCCCCAAATATGTTGATAGAAGCGCTACTTGTGCGAGAGATAAAACAATTTTCAAGATGTGTGAAGATTGCCGCCGCGAGTTCTGGATGCAGGAGGTGGAGTGATGAGCGATATTAATAAACTTACAACAGGACTTTTCTTTCATAAAGGTAGATATTGGTATTTAAATTTTAAAGATATTCCTATTCTTTTTAAACGTATTATTTTTACTCTTAAACATGGATATAGTCCTACTGCCCAATGGGAAACTTTTGATTGGTTTATTGTTATCATGCGAGAGATATTGACAAATTACCGAAATAACAGGTGCGGCACTTCTATTGTTATTCCAGAATTTGAGTGGGATAATCCAGATTCTGAGCAAAACAACATTGAAGCGTATAATAAGATTTTAGATGAAATGATTAACTTACTCAATCAAATGGATGAACATAACCCTATTTATGATGATATGCCACTAAAAGAAGCGGACGCCGCACAAGAAGCCGCAAAAGATAAGTTCTTTAAATTATTTTCAGAATATTTTTATACCTTATGGGATTAATCAAGTCGGGTAGCTTTAACGAGCTACTTGACTTTTTTCTTTTTTTATGGTATAATATAAATATAAAATGAAAGGAGAATAATCTTATGGGTTATGATGCTTATATTACAAGATATTCTTGGACGAACAAGAGTAACACGGTAGCCATTCGTGGAGATGGCTCTATTCCTGATATTATCAATACTATCCTTGAGAATTACGATGATTTTGATAAAACTGATATTGATTCTTGGTGCTCTAGTGGTAGATATTGGATGGATTTTATTTATGATGATATTGATGCATCCTTGCGGGCGAAGGTTGACTGCGGTCAGTATATCGTCATCCGCACTGCCGCAGATTACGCTCAACTTTGCGCCGCAACAATGCGACTAATGGAAACGACTAAATACCAGTTTGGTAAAGTTATTTATGCTATGAATGATCGTCATGATGACGGCTCTTTCCGTTGTATTCTTACCGATGGAGTGGTTGTTCAGTGCGAAGATGGTACTGTACGACATATCTGGGATGAGTATGATGATGACGGTTTTCTTGTTCCCACAACAAGTGAAGATCAGTTTACTACAGTTCAGCAATTCGTGCGGGCGGTGCTTGCGGCCGCAGATACTCATTGGGGTAGTGAGTTTTTAATTTTGGGAGGTAGTTATTAATGATTGGATATATTATTGTCTTTATTTGCGGCGCGGTAGCGGGTGCTGCCGCAATGGTACTGGAGGAACGTCGCAAGTGAAGCCAGAATTTATGTATACACCACTTGATGAAATCTATGTCAAAGAGCTAAAACGTCAAAGCGAAACAGTGGAGCTTATCGCCAGTGAAAATTTTGTTAGCCCTAGAATTTTGAAATATTTAGGTAGTGAGTTCACTTGTAAATACACAGAGGGGTATCCAGGCAAGCGTTACTATGGCGGTTGTAAATACTATGATGAATTAGAGTGGTATTGCCAAAGCCTATGGAAAGACGTTTTTAATACCGATTATCATGTGAATGTTCAGCCGCACAGTGGAACTACCGCTAATCTTGCGGCAATTGCTGCTGTAGTATCTCCTGGCGAGACTATTCTTTCTATGAGCCTAGACTGTGGAGGGCATCTCTCGCACGGCGCTCGGGTAAGCCAGGTTGGTAAATTGTATAATATAGTTAATTACGGCGTTGATGAAGAAGGTTGGATTGATTATGATGAGGTTGAAAAGCTCGCTGATCAGTGGCGTCCTAAGCTAATTATTTGCGGCGCAAGTGCCTACAGCCGCAAAATTGATTACCGCAAATTTTCTGAAATTGCGAAGGGAGTTAATGCTTACCTGTTAGCCGATATTGCTCACGTTGCGGGACTGGTTGCCGCAAACCACCACCCCTCTCCATTTGGTTACGCCGATCTTGTAACTAGCACTACGCAAAAAACTCTAGCTGGACCGAGAGGAGGCCTAATTTTCTGCCGCAAAGAACTAGCCAAGAAGATCGATAGCGCGGTCTTCCCGGGCCAGCAAGGGGGAAGTTTAATGAATGTCATCGCCGCAAAAGCTGCCTGCGCAGAACAGTGCATGGAGCCTGAGTTTATTGATTATATTAATAATGTTGTTTATAATGCTAAGGCAATGGCACAGAGGTTTATTAATAATGGCTACAATGTAATAACGGGTGGCACTGATAATCATATGTTCCTTGTTGATTTGCGGGGAACAAGACTTACTGGCATTGACGTCCAAAATGAACTTGAAAAGTATGGGATTACTCTTAACAAGAACGCAATTCCTAATGACCCGTTGCCTCCTACTAAAACATCTGGTATTCGCATTGGAACTCCAGCCATGACAACAAGAGGTTGGGATTATTATGATTTCGTGAATTGCGCGGATGATATTTGCAAAATTTTAGACGAAATGCGGGCGGTCTCTTGACCGTCCGCTTTTGACTTTTATAAAAAAATATGTTATAATAATTATAGAAAATAAAGGAGTTAATAGATTATGATTAAAGGATTATATCCGCCCTTTGAACATTGGGGTGAGAATACTTGTTGGGTTATCTCAGACACGCATTTCGATGATCCAGATTTAATCCATGCATATCTAGATAGGCCCTCCGCCGCAGAACAAGTTAAAATTATCAACTCCAAAGTTGGTAAAAACGACACATTGATTATTCTGGGTGATGTGGGTAATGTGGAATGGGTAAAGCAATTGCGCGGATACAAAGTTCTTGTGTGCGGCAATCACGATGCTGGTGTGAGTAATTATCTTGGAGAGAAATTATTTCAAGAGGTATATTCTGGACCTGTTATGATTGGTGAAAAACTAATCCTTTCACATGAGCCTATTGAAAATTGTGACTGGTGTTTTAATATTCATGGGCATGATCATTCCCGTTTACACAAAAATGATAAATATCATTTTAATGTAAATGCAGATGTAATTGGTTATATACCAATTAACTTTAATCGTTGGATGAAACAAGGACATCTTGCTCAAGTTAAATCTTTACATCGAAAAGCGATTGATAAGCAAATTGCTAATAAAAGAAAGGAGTAAAGAATTATAAAACATGGAATTTAAAAAAATCCCTCTTGGCCGCGCTAAAGATTTAAGTAATTAGCGTTTTGGAAATTTAGTTGCTTTATACAGAACTCAAAATCACCCATCCTATATGGGAGCCATTTGGGTTTGTCAATGTGATTGTGGGACAATAAAACCTATTCCCGCATAGCATTTAACTAAAGGTAATACTATCTCTTGTGGATGTCAAAATCACAAAAAAGCTAGCGAACGTATGTTAGCCTATAATTTAAATAATCAAACTATAAAAATTGGGGACAGGTTTGGAAAACTTACTGTAATAGGTGAACCAGTTTTAAAACCTAGATCAGATGGTCGACGAGAAGCGTGGTATTTGTGTCAATGTGATTGTGGCAGCCCTCCTCTTGAGGTAATGGGAAAGCAATTACGAGGTGGTTATAAAGCTTCATGTGGATGCTTGTCATCCAAAGGAGAAGCTAAAATAAAAGAAATTTTGCTTCAAAACAATATTAAATTTAAACGAGAATATTCATTTGCTGATTTAATAAATCCAAACACCAATGCTCGATTAAGATTTGATTTTGCTGTATTTGATGATAATAATAATTTAAGTTATCTTATTGAATATGATGGGCGTTAGCATTTTTATGGTCCAGATACAGCCATATGGACTGGTTATAAAAATAAAACTAAAGAAGAAGCATTTGAAGATATAAAATTTCGAGATAATTTAAAAAATAAATATTGTTTAAATCAGCAAATTCTCTTGAAACGAATTCCTTATTGGATTCTAAATAATTTAACTTATAAAGATATTATTAGTGAAAAATTTAATATAAATTAAAATAATATGAGGCTATAAATTAGGAGGTTAATATGCTAGAGCTTCAGAAATTTATGCAGGAGCACGATAATTGGGCAGACCTGCTCGCCGCAGAGCCTTATAATCTGAAAATTTCTTACGACAATGATTTAGTTATGTTTAAGTACAATCAGCTCACCGCAGACTTTTCTATTCCTCTTGTTTGCGAAGCCCGTGGTATTATCTTTGAAAATAAGCCTCCTTATCGCGTAGTATGTTGGCCTTTTGAGAAATTCTTTAACTACGGGGAACCGCACGCCGCCCAGATTGATTGGTCTACTGCCTCAGTTCAGGAGAAGATTGATGGTAGCCTTATGAAGGCCTATTACTGGAATGACGAGTGGAGACTAGCTACCAATGGTACTATTAATGCCTATGCCGCACCCCTCGGAGATGGTAGCGCATTTAAAACCTATGGTGATCTGTGGGATAGTATCTGGCCTAATTGGCGTAAAAATATGAGTATGTATGGTTGTACATTTGCAACCTATATGTTTGAAATGGTATCTCCTTATAACAAGGTAGTTATTCCTTATCAAGAGAGTGAAATTTATTTCCTTGGCTGGCGAGATAGGGCTACTGGATATGAGTTACTTCCTACTGATAGTATGATTTCTCAATATCGTCCTGTTCCTAATCGCTATTCTCTTAATACTCTTGAGGAGGTAGTTGCGGCGGCCAGTAGTCTACCGTGGGATCAAGAGGGCTATGTGGTGTGTGATGGGGAATTCAATCGCGTAAAGATCAAGTCTCCCGCATATCTTGTTGCACATTATGCCGCAACAAATGGAGTCATCACTAAGAAGCGTCTGATAAAAATTATCTTGGCGCATGAGGAAGATGAATTTCTTGTCTATTGTTCTGAATACAAAGAAGCAATAGATGAAATCAAGAAGAATATGCGGGCGCTGGAAGATGACTGTTGCGCAGCTCTCCGCAAGATCGCTGAACTCCCAGGCTATTGGCGCGACTATCCCCGCAAAGAAATCTATGAGCGAGTTAAAAATTGGTCTAATGCAGAATTTAAGTACGTCATGGCTAATTATAAAGAATATGTAAATTGGAAAACTTTTACTGAGAATTGGTCTGAAAACAAATGGATGGAAATGCTGAGGTATTGATATGGAAAAGAAATATATTGTATCTGAAAGTCTGTTATATGATATGCTGTCTGATTCTCTGACTTTGAATATGTTGTTTGCAGGCGGAGTAGATAACTGGATGGGTTATGATGAGGCTATTAGAGATGGTATGAGAGAGCTGAACGAAATGCATCATACTGATCTTAAATGGCCTAATGCGGAGGCAGCTAGAGTAGAATATGCCGATATTGGATTGGAGGTTTATAATGGCTAAGCAGTATATTATTCCTGGTATGCGGGTTGTGGAAACTACCTACCACATGGGTACTGTTGTTTCTGTGAATAAAGAGCAGAATACCGTGGTTATGCAGGAAGGTAATAAGTTCCGCACTGTTCCTATGTGCAATGTTGACATTATTCCTCAGGAGGTAGATTACGATGAGAAGTTCTAAGTCTAAATATTCCGCCATGCAAAATCAAGAGCTGGAAACTAAGGCTTTCATGGTACTCGCGCAGACCACTCAGGCGCTAAGCATTCCTGAGATTTGCGGCCAGGACTTCACGTTGTCAACGCAGACCCCGCAGAAAATGGCAAGAGTGCTGAATAATCTTTGTGATATGGGTGCCGTTATTAAGGCTAAGGATAAGTCTAAGGGACGTATGGTGTATATGTCTATGTCGTCCTATAATGATATGATGAATGGAGATAACAATGATTAAAAAGATTATGCCTCTTGTGAACACTATTTTTGATACGGTGCTTGTTGGCGTGTTTGCGTTTAGCGCGGCAAATGCGGCAAGCCCTTATCTGATGGCAGGCCAGCTGGTCGCCGCAGGTTGTTGGGCGGTACTGGCTGTTATGAATAGTGGAGTGCTAGATAGTATTAAGGAATAAAAATAACCCCTCGCAACACAAGCGAGGGGTTTAGTTTTAGGAGAAAATTGATTTATTTGTTATAAGCAAAATTTTTTAGCACAGCGGACAAAATTATTTAATTCTATTAAGCAATTTTTCATATATAGTAGAAAGGGTATTAAAAATTTATAATTTAACTAACAAATTTAATTCCCACAAAAAGATTTTATTAAGGAGGATTCAATTTATGGAGCCTACAAAGCGACTTGTTAAATTTCTGCTCGAATCGGGAATGACACTTGCTGCAATTTCCAAAGGATCCACTATTCCTCGATCATCGTTAGACGGGTGGATTACAGGAAGAAGAGAATTAACTAAGGCTAATCAAATACGACTGAATCGCTGGATATATGAATATTCAACAAAATATATTACGTTAATAAGGGAGTGGCAAGAAGATGGACAATAAAACGAACGATTTATTAGAAAAGGTTAAAGAAGAAGCATACCTAGAATAGGATTGGATAACGGTAGAAAACTATAAATTTAAAATTTTAATTATGATAGCCGTTCTATCTGAAAACCATCTAGCATACCGAGGCAAACTAAAAGATATGTGTGAGTTTTTAAATATCAATAATGTGCCAAAAAATACGCAAAAAATAAAACAAGCTATTTTAACCCTTGAAAAGGAAAATTATTTAAAGGTATTAGTTGATGGCCGCACGTGGACATTAACTCTTACTGAAAAAGCGGAAAAGGAACAACGCATTATTAAAATTAGAAAACACTGGATAAAAGGAATATAGAAATACAAAGCTCAAAAGGGGTCTGACTCTGTAAGTTGGGAAAAAATTTTAAAGGCTTTAATGTATATTTGGAATTCACCTGGTATGATTACTTGTCATATGGTGGGCGAAGCTATTGGTGTTTCTGATAGTACAGCACGCAAAGCTATTATTGCACTAGAGAATTTGAATATAGATGATTTTGAATTTAATCGAAAAATTAAATATTTAAAAAACAAATATAATTAGTTATTTTGTGTAGGATAGGATGTAACTATGGGTATCAACTTTGTTGGCGAAACAGACAATTTAAAACAGCTTTTAAATGATGTAAAAATATACCCAAATAGTAACAAACTAGAAGAATAAATAATGATTAACTATTTGTTATGGTTTTAGAAGAATATGAATACCGTTGCGGAGCTAGTCTCCGCAACGACGGGCGGGCCTGTCCCGCCCAAATAAAACTATTAACTTTTAGCACATAGCAAACAAAATCATTAGTTTTAAATAACCCTTAGCGAAGTATTTGGTCTGTTTCTCAAAAGTCGGGGACGTACCCTTTCAGGGTACTTACCCACTCGTTTGAGCTCCAGACCTAGATCAAGAGATAGAATAAAATTTGACATTTATAATTTTTTATGTTATAATAATAATATAAGAAAGGATAAAGATTATGAGAAAAACTCAGCGCATAACTCACCGTTTTTTCTGTACCAATTGCGGGCGCGAGGGGCTACCCATCCCGCGCAAGGTAAGTCATCAACACGAAAAGGGACACCTCAAAAATCTCTATTGCCCTTGGTGCAAAGGCGAATATAATCACTGGGAGTGCCACGATGATGGAGAAGTGGCAAGATTTAAAGAAATTTTTAGAATGGATGTGATATATCATGAGTTATCTGATTATGTTTTGCGGCATTCCTGGCAGCGGAAAGTCAACTGAGGCTCGCCGCATGATGGCCGCATTTTCTGACAAAGGCTTCTCGGTCGGATATGTTTCCCGTGACGAGCTAAGATTTCAAATGATTTCTGAAAATAACGGTTATTTCTCCAAGGAGAAGGAAGTTTTTAGGAAATTCATTGAAAATATTAATAAATCAATTAAGCAAAATGATATTACGATCATTGACGCAACCCATATTTCTAAAGCAAGTAGAACTAAAATTCTCAATCGAATTGAGGAACGTAGCGATGTGCGGCTACTGGTACTTTACTTAACTACGCCTCTTGATGTTTGTGTGCGGCAAAACGATCTCCGCAGCGGTAGAGAGCGAGTCCCGCATGAAGCAATAGAACGAATGGCTGAGGGATTCGAGGAGCCTACTGTTGAAGAATTTATGAAGTATCATTTTGAGTCTGTTGAAGTATGGGAGAAACCTTGGAAGGAGGGAGAATCTTGATTTACGTCACAAGCGACCTTCATCTGTCGCACAATAAGCCTTTTGTTTACGCAGCACGAGGCTATTCCTCTATTGAGGAGATGAACCAAAGCCTAATTGATAAATATAATGCTACTATCACAAACGAGGATGAGGTTTATATTCTTGGTGACCTATGTCTTGGTGGAGCTGATTCACTAATTGATAATTTTAAAATGTTAAACCAACTAAACGGTAAAATTCATATCATCCTCGGTAACCACGACACATCTACCCGCCGAAAAATGTATGAGGTCTTGCCGCAAGTGGTTTCTATTTCTTATGCAGAGATGATTCAGTATCATAAGTATCATTTTTATCTCAGCCATTATCCCACTCTAACCTCTAATCTTGATGATGATAAGCCCTTGCGGGCGCGCACTATTAATCTATGCGGCCATTCTCATGCGACCGACCCTCTTGCTGATTGGGAAAAGGGATGTATCGTGCATTGTGAAGTTGATGCGTGGAATGGATTCCCTGTTTCTCTTGATACAATTATTGAAAAAATGAAGCAGCGTGTGCAAGAGGATAATGAACGCTACGAAAAGCAGCTCGCCGCAATTAAAAAGTGTTTTGATGAAGCTACGGTTTCAATTACTACTTTTATTGGCGAGCCTATGGAAATTACTATGGAAAAACATTCTACTCCTAGAGTGGCTTGTGTTAATACCAATATTCCTATTCAAACACAACCTATTGCTAATTGTGATAAATGTATTTCTATCCCTGGCTATGATTGTCCTGGAGTAGAAAAACCTTTCTATGACAGATGCCCTAAAGGTCATAAATATCAAAGAGATCTGCCTGATGGTGGCTGTTATGGTTAATATTTAAATTAAATTTAAAAGGAGAAAAGTTATGAGCCTGCATTCTGCTATTATGAATTTGAAACCTCACGTTGAGGTTTACGATAACGACGTTTCTGTTGAGTTGACCTATAATGGTCGTAATTATTATGGTGCTGCTTTCTGCCATGAAGAGGATAAGGAGTTCTTCTCTGAAAAGGTAGGCGCTACGATTGCCCATTATCGTGCTATGATTAAGATTTATGATGATGAAATTAAGCGCGCAGAAACCGCCGCTAAGATTCTGTGGGCCGCCTATAAGGATGTTATCTATAATTCTCAGACTAATGGTGAACCCACCGATCCTACTGGAGCATTTATTAATAGAGTCTGTGCGGCAACCGATCTACTGGGTCGCTACAAGGCACAGCGAACCACCCTCCGCAAGCAGCTGAAGTCCTACCTGGCCGCGCAGGAAAAGTGTATTGAAAGCATTAAGCGTCAGAGATCTAATAATTCTGAGGACAAAACTGTTTAATCTATTTAAGAGATTTTTTAAAGTATATGAGAAGAATCCGAAAGGAGAGATTTATATAAGTATTGCTCTATATATCTTACTCGGATTCCTCATTGCATCTATTGGTGTTCCTCTCATTGAATCGTTGCAGGCTGTGATTTCCGCCCTAACAGAACTTACTATTAGTAAGATTAACAAGGGCATAGCGAAATCCAATCTCGCAATTCAAGCCATGGCGGAGGAAGATGAAGAACCCGTGGGACCGAAAGGTGTCATGGGTTTTACCATACCTGATGATGAAGATAGCGAGGAGGAATACGAAGTTGAAGATTAAATTTTATGATACTTGCGCCTTGCTCAACCTTGGTGAAAAGGTTTTTGGTGGAGAACCATTTGCGGTTTCTAGTATTACATTTAAAGAACTTGAAAATATTAAAACATCATTTAATAAAGACAATGATGTTAAAGCTATGGCTCGACACCTACTTCACTTGTTTAATGAGCATGAATATGATTATATTCCTATAGTTCATCAAGTGGAGAATGAGGCTAGAATAGCGGCCAGGGGTTTTGAAATAAATAATGATACCAAAATTCTCTCAGACGCAATTCAGCTTGCTAAGAGTGACGAGGAAATAATCTTTGTTACCGCCGATCTAAGTCTACGTTGTATCGCTAGACACTTTATTGATATAATTGAGGTTGAACCTATTTCAGAAGAAGAAGATAGCTATACTGGGTATATTGAGATAGATTGTACGGAAGAACAGCTAGCTTTCTTTTATGAGCATCAAGAGCAAAATGTATTTAACCTCCTTGAAGGGCAGTATCTAGTGCTTTATCATAACGATGAGGTAGTTGATTTGCGGGTGTGGCGAGACGGTCAGCCGCAGTTTGTAAATAGCAAAGATTTCAATTCTAAACTATTTGGTAAAGTCTCTCCCTATAAAGGAGATATTTATCAAAAAATGTTATTTGATAGTTTACATGAAAATCAACTAACGGTTATTCGTGGTCATGCAGGGACTGGCAAAAGCTACCTTGGTCTAGCCGCCTTATTCGATATGCTAGAGCATTATAAAATAGACAACATCTATATCATCTGTAACCCAGTCGCCGCACGTGACTTTGCAAAACTCGGGTTCCTACCGGGTGATCGTACGACCAAGCTACTGGATTCGCAAATCGGCAATTTTCTCATCGGTAAACTAGGTGATATTTCTATTGTTGAACAATTGATGAATGATGGTAAGCTACACCTCATTCCCGCAGCAGATTGTCGCGGCATGGATATTTCTACTACCTCTGGCGTTTATATTACCGAGGCTCAGAACTCATCTATTGATATGATGAAATTAATGCTTCAACGTATGGGAGAGAATTGTAAAGTCGTCATTGAGGGCGATGATGACACCCAGGTTGATATGAACGCTTATGCGGGAAGTAATAACGGCTTGCGGCGGCTCTCACAAGTTTTCCGTGGTGAAGACTATTATGGAGAAGTTCGTTTGCAAACCTGTCACCGTGGTAGAATAGCATCCCGCGCTGAATTAATGTAATAAAACCCAAGGAGAGTGACTTGTGTTGCTCTCCTTGCTCTATTTTTCTAAGAAAGGATTTGAAACAAATGGCAAAATACAAAGTCTATCTGTCTCCGGCTATGCACCGGTAGAACGAGTGTTGTTATCCTCGTCCTGATGGCAAACAGTGCTATGAAGCATTAGAAAACAATGAATATATTGATATTCTTGAACCCGTTTTAAACAGATGCGGCATTGAGACAAAGCGAGGCTACCGCCGCACTCCAATGAACAATGAAGATGGCGATAAGATTATGAAACAGAATGTTGCTGAGTCAAACGAGTGGAAGGCAGATGTACATTATGTTTCTCATACTAATGGCGCAGATGGCACTGTAAAGGGATATCGTCCTATCTATTTCACGGGTTCAGCAAATGGAAAGAAACTTGCGGAAATCATGGTTAAATACCGCAAGCAAATTTATCCTTATAGTGTAGTGTTAAATAATCGCACTGATTTATATGAACTCAAGAATACTAACGCGGTTGCATTTTATGAGGAACACGTTTTCCATGATAACCTTGAAGATGCTACTTGGTTCCATACCCATATGAATGAAATTGCGGAAAGCGCAGCGAAAGGTCTATGTGAGTATTTTGGTATCCCCTATGTCGCGCCAACCAATACTCCCTCTACGACTCCCTCAGCTAGTACTACCGTTCTCCGCAAAGGAAGCACTGGCACAGAAGTTAAAGCGTTACAAAAGAAGTTACTTCAAATTGGCTATTATCTTGGCTCTTATGGCGCTGATGGAGACTATGGTGACGCAACAGTGATCGCCGTCCGCAAATTTCAGAAAGATAATTCTTTGTCTATTGATGGCGAAGCTGGTCCTGATACTCTGGCAAAAGTAGATAAAGTTCTACCTATTGTTCAACAAGAGCAAAAAGCTATTGCTAATAGATTGCGGCAACTGCAGGCTAAAGATCTTACAGTCCAACCTATTATTAATTGGGCCGAGGGTGAGCGCAATTATACCGAGAAAGATAGCTTATCTAATCTAGACGATAAGACCAAAAACGCGGGTGACGATAACTATACCAAATATTCTCAAGAAATGGATGCGCTTGGTGTGTTCTCTGCGCAAGTGCAAGGTCAACCATGGTGCGCTACTTGGGTAACTGATGGTTTTGTTAATACTTATGGCGTTGATAAAGGTCTTGAGTTGCTATGTCAACCTAAGAAAAACTCTAATGCGGCTTGCTGTGGCGATGCTGCGGAGTATTATCAAAAGGCTGGTCAATGGTACACCTCGCCGCAAGTTGGCGATCAAGTATTCTTTAAAACTTCTAAATATCAGTATGCTCATACTGGTATTGTAACAGAAGTTACCAACACCGAAGTTACAACAATTGAGGGCAATACCTCATCTGAGGCAGGTGTTGTTTCTAATGGTGGTGCTGTTACTAAGAAACATTATCCTGTTGGTTATTCTGGTTTTAAGGGATTTGGTAGACCAAAGTATGAAATTGCTAAACAAGAGGAACCTGAAACGCCTGATACTTTTGAACCTTACGTTGTGCGGTTAACCGCTATTGCGCTAAATGTGCGGACGGGTCCTGGCACTAACTACCCAGTCGCGCAAGTTATTCGTGGCGGAGGAGCTTTCACTATTGTTGATGAAGAAAATGGCTTTGGGCTGTTAAAATCAGGTGCAGGTTGGATCATGCTTCAACATACAGAAAGAGTGGAGTGAACTATATATGAAACAAGAGAAGAAGAAAAAAGAATTTTCTAAAACGCTCTTAATTCAAGAATCTATGTTGATTTGGATCTAGACTATTGCGATGCTTGCTCTAGCTTTTATCTGCGTTTTTAGAGGGAGTTATTCTGAATTGCCTTGGCTCGCGGCAATGGTTGCTTTTCCATGGACGGCCTACGGGGTGAGCCAAGCTTTTTACTACAATAAGGCAAAAAAGGAAAACACGGCGGGCGGAGTTGTGTATGAGAGAACCCTTGCGGAGATCCGTTCCCCTGCCGCGGATGAGGATGAACCCGTTGGCTGATTCTCTTGTTCTTTTTTAGGTCGGTTGCAAAGCAACCGACCTTTTTCTTTTTCTCTTGACTTTTTCTTTTTTTTATGTTATAATATAAATATAAAGTAAAAGGGTATTAGAGAAATAATAAATTCATTATTTCTACCTTAGTAATTTTATTATACTAAAAAATTTTTCAAAAGTCAAGTGGAGTAGGTTATGTTAGTAGCATATACAGATGGAAGCACGAGGAAGAATGGAAGCCCTGATTCTACAGGAGGATTTGGAGTTTGTGTTTTTGATGGTGACAAGATAGTTAATACATACGCAGAACAACATCATGGAGTTACTAATAACCAAATGGAGATGATGGCCATTCTGTGGACTATTGTTACCTATCATGATGAAGTAGCAAATGGAGATATGATAATTTATAGCGATTCCCGTTATGCTGTAAATACTTTTGCAGATTGGATGTGGAATTGGAAGAATAATAACTGGACAAGAAAGGGCGGTAAACCTGTAGAAAATTTGACATTAGTAAAATTTTATGATATAATTACTGATAGTGGAAAATTACCTGTTCAGTTAAGGTACGTTAAAGGACATAATGGCACATTAGGTAATGAGATTGCTGACGCGTTAGCGACCGGCGCCCGCAAACCAGAGACTACGAAAGGAGAAAAGATAGATTTTGAGTTGTGATGATATTATTTATATTGTAAAAGTGCAACCTTTTGATTATAATGATTGGAATTTAACCACAGTTGGAAAACATCAGTGTTTCTGCGGTAAATTAATTACTCAATTTGAAAATGATAGTAAAACACAGTGCTTAGTATTTGAATTAAATGGCCCTCGTCATCCAGCTGTTATTGTTCCTAAAGGATGGATAAAGTGGATGGCACCAAGTGCAACAAATTGGGAGGATGATGAAGATGATTAAGAAATGAAAAATAAAATGTTTTATATTTATTTACTTGAAAATAAAATAAATAATAAAAAATATATAGGGCAGACTTGTAGAAATCCAGAATCTCGTTGGAAAAATGGATCTGGGTATAAAAATCAAAGCGTAATTGGAAAAGCTATTGATAAATATGGATGGGAGAATTTTTCACATACAATATTAGAGACGGTTGAAACACAAGATGAGGCGGATGAAAAAGAAAAATACTACATTTCTTTTTATAATACTTTAGCCTGTAATTTTAATGGATATAATGTTGCTGAAGGTGGGCATGGTGGAAATCCTATGGCTGGTTTTTCAGACGAGCAAAAAGAATTATATGCACAAAAACAGCATGAAATTGGTAAACGGCGATTTGAAGAAAATCCCGAATTAAGGCAAAAAATGTCTAAAATTAGTAAAGATTATTGGACAGAAGAAAATCGACAGAAAAAAAGTTTTCAACAAAAAGAATACTATCAGCAAAATCCTGATGCAAAACAAAATTTTATTGAACAAGGATTAGCCTGGGTGGAAAAAGTAAAAACTCCTGTGGTATGTATTGAAACAGGTGTAGAATTTGAAAGTATAACAGCTGCTAGTAATTGGGCGAATATTTATCCAACAAATATTTCACTGTATCTACAGGGTAAAGGAAAATACGCGGGACATCATCCTACAACTAAAGAAAGATTACATTGGTGTTTCCCAGGCGAGGATGTAGAAAAATTAAAAAATAAAATTTATAATATTATATGTATTGAAACAGGAGATAGATTTGAAACTGCTGAAGCGGCAGGAAGGTATTTTAATGTTGATCAAAGTGCTCTATGTAAACACCTAAATCACCCAGAAACTTATAAAAGTTGCGGGAAACATCCAATAACTAAACAAAAGTTGCATTGGAAAAGATTAATAGAGGAGTAGAATTACTATGAATAATAACTATAATGAAAATAGTATAAAAACACTAGAACCAATGGAGCATATCAGAAAACATACTGGTATGTACTTAGGTAGTAAAACTGCTGAAGGTCTTTTACAATGTGTCAAAGAAATTCTTTCAAACAGCATTGATGAATTTTTAAACGGTTCAGGGACTACTATAAAAATCACTTTATTAAAAAATAATGGAATTCGTATAGAAGATGATGGTAGAGGCATCCCACACGGAAAACATAAAAGTGGTTGTTCAAATTTACAAGCCTGTTTTGGATTGATTAATACAGGGGCTAAATTCGATAATGCTAATGGTTCTGGATATAATACAAGTGGTGGTCAGCATGGCGTCGGAAGCAAAGCAGTAAATGCTGTTTCACAAAAATTTATTGCAACTACCAGCCGTGAGGGCTTAAGAGAAATCGTTGAATTTTCTAAAGGTCAGTTTATTTCTCATAAAGAAGAGAAGATTAATTTTAAAGTTACAGGCACCTCGGTTGAATTTTATCCCGATGCAGAAGTTCTTGAGACTATTGTTTTTGATGTAGCAGCTATTCGTGCAATGATACAAGAATTCAGTTTCTTGTGCAAGGGATTAAAATTTATTCTTGTAACTGAAGATGGTAAAACAGAAGAATTTTATTCGGAGCATGGCTTGTTTGATTTTATGACTTACCTGAATAAAGATAAAAGTCTGATTACTGCTCCCATGTATTTTGAACAAGAGGAAGATAAATTCAAACTAGAGGTCGCTATTGCTTATAATAGTTCTTATTCCTCTACAATTAAACTCTATACAAATAACATTCCTCAAGAAAAAGGTACTCATCTGACTGGATTTAAAACCGCTTGGACCACTGGATTAAATACCTTTGCCCGTGACAATAAACTCTTGAAAGATAAAGATACCAACCTTACAGGTAGTGATTATGAGGAAGGTATGGTATTAATCCTTAATTTCAAGATGATTGATCCAGTGTTCAAAGGACAGAATAAAGAGGAACTTAGTTCTTCTGAAGGTAGAACATACGTTCAAAAGTTGACTACCGCTGCAATGAAGGATTTATTTTTTACAAATAAAAAAGATTTAAAGGTAGTCATTGATAAAGCTCTCAATGCGCGGAAGGCACGTGCTGCTGCAAAGAAAGCAAGAGATGCGGTAAGAGAGCCTAAAGGTAAGAAAGATAAGTTGCTTAATCTGCCCACAAAATTGGTCGACGCATGGAGTAGTAAACGCTCTACTTGTGAACTCTTGATTGTTGAGGGTGATAGCGCTGCCGCCGGGTTGATTGGCGCTCGTGATAGTGAATATCAAGCAGTATTTCCTATTCGAGGTAAGTTGATTAATCTCTACAAGAATACCTCTGATAAGGTATTCGCAAATCAAGAGGTAATTAACATCATCAAAGCAATTGGACTTGAAATGGATAATAAGTCTCATAGATTGATATATGATGCGGCTAAGTTACGGTATGGAAAAATTATTTTAGCCGCGGATGCCGATCCAGATGGCCAGGCTATACGAAACTTACTGCTGACCTTCTTTTGGTCTATTTGTCCTGAACTGCTGACAAAAGGTCATATCTATGTAGCTATTCCTCCTCTATTCCGTATTACTACAAAGAAAAACCAGTATATTTATTTGCGGGATGGGGCTGAACTTGAGGAATATAAAACCCAGCATAGTGGAGAGAATTATCTAGTCTCGCGAAATAAAGGCCTGGGCGAACAAGATCCGGAGGAGCTAGGTCAGTGCCTCCTAGAGCCTGAAACCCGCAACGTCCAGCAAATCACGGTTTCAGATTATAATACAACCGAAAAGCTATTTGATGTTTTTATGGGTACGTCCGTACCTCCAAGACGAGCATATATCCTTGAGCACAGTGAGGAGGCTGAGTATTAATGATTGATATTTGTAACGAGCTAAGTAAGAATTTCATAGATTTTGCGGCTGAAGCCAATGGCCAGCGTGCCTTTCCTGATGCGAGAGATGGATTAAAGCCGGGGCAGAGGGCTTGTTTGTGGGAGATGTATATCAAGGGTTATAATTCCAATAAACCACACGTAAAGAGCGCAAAGGTAGATGGAGGTGTCGCCGCTACCTGGTGGCCGCACGGGACTACTGCCATTTATGATACATTCGCTAGAATGTCGATGCCTTGGATTAACAACATTCCAGAGGTTGATTTCCATGGTTCTAACGGTAATCAGGTTATCGGTGCCGCTCCTGCGGCTGACCGTTATACGGAGGCAAGGCTGGCGCCCGCAAGTGAGCAAGGTTTTCTTTCAGAAATGAAAAAAAATCCCGTTTCCATGATTAAGAATTTCTCTGAGGATGAAGAGTGGCCAGAAGTATTTCCTGCAATCTTTCCTCGTCTAGCCATTAATGGTAGTCAGGGTATTGGTGTTACTGTCGCACAAGTGTGGCTACCCATGAACCTTGGTGAACTGGCCACCGCAATTAAGGGTTATATCCATTCTGGAACTCTTGATGTTTCTCAAGGATTGATTGACTTTCCCACAAGAGGTATTATCATTAACAAAGATGATTTACATATTATTCATGAAACGGGCAAGGGTAAAGTAATTCTTCGTGGTAAGGTTGATATTAAAGGTAACAATATCCTCATTACCGAGTTGCCCTATCAAGTGTATGTAGAGCCATTTATAGATGATATTAAAAAGTTAATCAAGGAAGGTACCTTGACTGGCATTGATGATATTTTCAACAAGAGTGATAAGAAAAGACTTCTTGTTGAAATTAGTTGTACTGATAATCCTGAACAAGTCTTGAAAATGCTATATGCAAAAACCGATTTGCAAAAGAATTTTAATGCTAATCAGTTTGCGCTGGTCGGTAAGACTCCAAAGATGTTGACCTTGAAAGACTATGTTGATATTTATGTTCAACATAATTTGAATTGTATTCAGAAAGAATATCAGTTTGATTTAAATAAAGCTACAAAGAAACTAGAAGTAATCCAAGGACTCATCAAGGCACTTGCCTCTATTGATGATATTATTACTCTGATTAAACAAAGTGATAATTCAAAAGATGCTATTGGCAAGCTAATGGTTAAATATGAATTTACAGAACCTCAAGCTAAAGCAATAGTAGATATGAAGTTAGGACGACTAGCTAAACTTGAAGCGGTAGAACTGAATGAAACCGAGCAAGGCTTGCAAAACGATATTACAGAATTTAATCGTATTCTGAATAGTGAAGCTAATCAAAAAGAGTTGCTTCTAACTCGTTTGGATGCGTTTGTCAAAAAGTTTGGTTTTCCTCGCCGCACTCAGCTTTTGCAAATTGAAATCCCCAAGGAAACTAAAACTAAGGAAGTTCCTCCCGCAGAGCCTTGTGCGATTAGTGTAACTAGTGATAATGCGGTTAAGCGTTCACTCAAGCAAAGCAAGAGTAAGAACGTTTTAGTCCTCAATGAAGCTACTGATACCTATGATACTTTAAGTGTCTTTACAACGGCTGGTCAAATGTATAATATCCCTGTTACCGCAATTCCCGAAGGTGCGGCGGCCGCTAAGGGTGTGAGTGTGGGCATGCTGATTGATAAGATACAAGGTACTCCTGTGTTTTATGCGTTGAAGTCTCAACTTGCGAAAATGGATAAGTTGCTATTTGTAACCGCGCAAGGGCAGATAAAGTTTGTTAAAGCATCTGAATATGAGTCAAGTCGCAAGGGTGGTTTGATTGCTACCAAGTTGCGGGAGGGCGATGAAGTTGTGACCATCCTACCCGCCGCAAATGAAGATGTTGAATTAATCACTGAGCAAGCTATGAGTATTCATATTCGCAATACTGATATTCCCACTCAGGGCCGCACCACTCAAGGTGTAAAGGGTATTCGTCTTGTTGAGAGCGATAAAGTTCATCAAGCACTTACTATCCCAGAAACCAATATTGGACTTGTGGTAGTATCTAAAGATGGTCATGCAAAACGAGTTCCCAATTCTGAGATTGGTGCACAAGGCCGTGGAGGCAAGGGAATAAGTCTGTTGCCCAAAGATGATTTTGCAGGCGCCGTATTTGCAACGAAAGAGGAAGACAAAATCACCGTGGTTATGACAAGTACCGCAAAGAGTGAAGCGGCTCGCGCAATTCCTGTTCAAAGTAGAGTATCTGGTGGAATACAACTTGTTAAACCTATTGGAACGATTATTAAAGTAGTTAAAGAGTGAATTAAGGTAGATTAAATCTACCTTTCACTTATTTGACTTTAATTAAATAATTTGTTATAATATAATCATAGGGAGAAATCTATGTTATTTTGAAAGGATGGTTTTATAATGCCCCCACTAAAAGATAGAACGGGTCTACGTTATGGTAGATTAATAGTATTAGAAAGAAGTTTTCCAAACAATCAATTTAATCAGGTAATGTGGAAGTGCCAATGTGATTGTGGTAATATTACTATTACAAGTGGAAATAATCTTTAGAACGGTAGCACTAAATCTTGTGGATGCTTAAATACTGATACTCGTAGAGCCTTAGGTCAGTCTCACAGAATAGATTTAACAGGTAAACGTTTTGGTAAATTAGTAGTATTAGAAGATACTGGCCGAGTAGAGCGAGTTGGTGAAGCTGGATACGTTCATTTTTATAAATGTCAATGCGACTGTGGAAATACTGTTATAGTCCGAGGCGGTAATTTAACTTCTGGCAATACTATGTCATGTGGATGTTTAAAAGCATCTCATGGAGAATATTCAATAAATCAAATATTATTAAATAATAATATAGAGTTTATAAAAGAATTCAGTATAAAAATTAATAATAACAATTTTAGATTTGATTTTTTTGTAACTGATAGTAACAGTAACATTAAATATGCGATAGAATTTGATGGAGAGCAACATTTTCGATATACCACAGGACAATGGAGTAGTAATTTAGAAGAAATCAAAAAACGAGATGATATAAAAAATCAATATTGTTGGGATAATAATATTCCCTTAATACGCATTCCTTGGTTTCATAAACCCATTGTCCTTGAAGATCTTTTATTAGATACATCTTCTTATGTTTTAACTAAAAATAACGCAGGAGAATATTATGCCATACGAGAAATTTAAATTTGAACATATAGAACAACTATATCCAGAAGCTGGTAATTTAATGTGGGAACCAATGCTAATGTGGAGCCTTCCAATAAATAAAAAGGATAAATTAAAAGAAATTTGTGATACTGGAGATTATTTTGCTTCTCTCAAAAAGGATGGCGCTTGTTATCAGTTTGTTAAAACTAATCATTATGAATATTTATTTGGTAGAACCGTAAGCACTAAAACAGGACTATTGACAGAAAAAATTAATAATGTTCCACATATTCAAAAGGCATTATCAGCGTTACCCGCTAACACAGTTTTGGTTTTAGAAATATATTATCCGGGTAAAACTAGTAAAGATACTACTTCTATTATGGGTTGCTTGCCCAGCAAAGCTATTGAACGTCAAAAGTATAATCCTATTCATGCCTACTGCCATGATTTATTGTATTATGATAATCAAGACTATCGAGAAGTACCTGCTATAAAGCGATACCGGATATTACAGCAAGTTTGGGAAAAATTTAATTTAAATCAATACGATTTTTTAGAACTGGCTCAACCCATTTATGAGAATATTTATGAAAAACTGGCTGAGGCTCTGGCAACAGGGGAAGAGGGGCTGGTTTTAAGGAAAAGAGACAGCGTATGGCAATGTGGTAAGCGTCCTGCGTGGGCAACAATTAAATGTAAACAAATGGATACACTTGATTTAGTGTGTACTCGTGCGATTGAACCTACTAAAGAATATACTGGTAAGGAACTTGAAAAATGGCCTTTCTGGAGAGATGGTGTTGCAGTTACTAAGCCTTATTTTTATGGTTGGAAAACCGCAATTGGAATAGGTGCTTATGATGATGAGGGTAATCTTAAGGAAATTGGTACCGTATCGTCTGGGTTAACTGATGATATGCGGGCGCACCTTAATGATTACGTTGGGCGAGTTGTTGCACTACAGTGCATGAGCATCGACCGCAAGGAGAAGACATTGCGGCACCCTATTATTAAGGGTTGGCGAGATGATAAAAACGCCACAGAGTGCAAGCTTAGCGATATTTTTGCTTGACTTTTTCAAAAAAATATGATATAATATTTATATACTTGAGAAAGGAAAGTGAAAATGGCTAAAAAAGAAATGATTAAGCTAGCTGAACAACTTATGCGGCTAGAACAAATCATTGACAATGGCTCTAAAGAAGAAGCAGATAAGGCTAGAGCCGATACTGAAAATCTAATTACAAAAATTGTAAAAATGTATGGGTTCAAAGGTATGTTTGAAATTGATGAATATATCTGTACCCATGAATTAAAAGATTAATAATCCTTGCGTTCAACAAGGTTATTATATAAAAAAATATTTTATTTATGGAGGAAAAATTATTATGGCTATGAAACCCAATACCAAGGCAGTTCTGGAGTACCTGAAGTCTGTTGAGGGCAAGAAGAATGTTACCGCCGCCGATGTCGCCGCTGAGCTGGGCCTGGAGGTCAAGCAGGTGAATGGCATCTTCACCGCCGCTTTCCAGCGCAAGGAGCTGGGCTATCGCGAGGAGGCTGAGATTGAGCTGGAGGAAGGCGGTCATGCAAAGGTGAAGTATCTCCACCTGACCGAGGCCGGCATGGAGTTAACTGACGAGGACTAATCTAATGTAAAATTTCCCGTGGAGGATAACTGAATCTTCCACGGGATTCTTACAATTATGATTATTCTACTGATTCTGTGCGGGGTCTTGATTGGCCTTTGTGTGTTCTACTTTTCAAGATACAAAACCGTACAAAAGGCAGCTTTAGAACATACTTAGATAAATGAGCAAATCAAGCAAGAGAATGAAGCTCTTGCGGAGCAAAATTCTAGTCTTAAGATTGAACAGTCTGGATTAAATTCAGAAATTGATATTCAAAAACAGAGATTAGAAGAATTACAAGAATATGCGGAAACCCAAGCTAAACAGGCAGTTGATAAAGCCTATGAAGGATATAGCTCAGAAATAGAGCAAGAGTATAAAGCAATAATTCGTGATTATCTTATTCAGTATAAAGACGCGCTTGAGAAAGTGCGGGAGGCACGAGCTAGCTTAAAAGATCTTCAGGCTAAACAAAACGCTTATCTTGAGGAGCAACTCCGCAAAGAAAAAATACAAAATGAATTAGACTTTTATCGCATGGTGTTAAGTCAAGATGATAAAGATGATATTTCTCATTTGCGCGAGGTGCAGCGGACCTTTCACCGTAAAGAAGCTATAGATAAAGTGATTTGGGAAGTTTATTACAAACCCGCCTACGATGTCTTGATGTCTCACTTGTTTAAGAAGGGACAGGATAAAGTATGCGGCATCTATAAGATCACTAGTCTAGCTACGGGGAAGATTTATGTGGGTCAAAGCGTTGACTGTCGGACCCGGTGGCGGGATCACATTAAAGCCGCACTTGTTAATGGTAACAAGACCAATTTACTTTATTCAGCTATGTCTAAGGAATTTCCAGAGAATTTTACTTTTGAAATTCTTGAGGAAGTGCCTCGCGCGCAGTTAAATGAGCGTGAAAAATATTATATTGACTTTTACCAATCCGCGAAGGTAGGTATGAACAAAACTAGCGGAGGAAGCTAAACGTATGCAGAAAGTGACTATTTTGCCGGCAACAACAAAAAACCCGATCACACTAATGGGTGAGTGTACCGGCGTATGTTATGGTTCTGACACATCAGATCCAGTAAAAAATTATAAGCGTGGTAAAGATTGTATTACTAGCGGGCACGGACGGGCTCTGGAATATCCCCAAGTATATCTAGTTATTCAGGGCTTCTCAGCTAGAGTAGAGCGCGAAATCTACACTCATACCGCGGGTAGCCCAACTCGTACGCAGGCATCGACCAGATATATAAAGTATGGAGACTTCCAGTATATTACTCCTCCATCTATCCTCAAAGATCCAGAAGCAAAAGATAGATATGATTGGGTAATGTATCAGATCTCTGAAGCCTATAAAGACCTTGAAGCATTAGGTGTTCCCAAGGAAGATATTGGTGGTATTTTACCTTTGAACATGGAATCTACTATGGTTATCCGCACCAATGCAAGACATTTAATTGATATGTCCCATCAACGTATGTGTAGTAGAGCGCTGTGGGAATATAGACAATTTATGGATTTACTCAAACAAGAGTTGAGTAATTATAGTCCCGAATGGGCTGAAATTGCGGCAGAGTTTAAACCCAAATGTGAGTTATATGGTTACTGTACGGAGAAGTTTACCTGCGGCCGCAAACCCCGCAAAGAAGAAAAGCAAGAGGAAAAAGAAATAATTGCGGCAGTCCAGCCTGCGATCGAGAAGCCTGGATTTATAGAGTCTCTCCGCAAGCTTGTTCGTAGTTATTTAACTTGACTTTTGTTTAAAAATATGGTATAATATAAGTATAAAATAAGAATAAGGAGAAATTTTAAAAATGAAAAAGACAATGGTAAATGAAGCATTTGTGGCTGGTTATATTTATAGTCATAAGCTGGCAGAGAAGGTTACTGGTCCCGATTCTAAGGCGCCTGGTACTCCTTTCATTCAGGGCACTCTGAATATTGCCACCGACGATGCTGGTATGAATGTTGTTTCTATTTATTACAGCTATGTTACCCCTACCACAAAGGCGGGTGGCGCTAATAACACCTATAATGTGCTGAAGAACATTATTGATGGCAAGCTGAAGACTATTATGGATGATGGTAAGGAAAATGCGACCATGGTTCGTTGCGACACTTCTGTTGAACTGAATGATTGGTTTGATAGCCGCAACAATGATGCGCTGGTTTCTACTAAGCGTTTGACTGGTGGTTTTATCCATGTTGCTACTGAGCTGCCTGAGGAAGACAAGCGCGCTACTTTCAAGGTTGATATTGTTATCACCAACGTGCGGGAGCAGGAAGCTGACGACGAGAAGGGCATCCCCGCAAAGGCTATTATTAAGGGCGCTGTGTTTAATTTCCGCAAGGCCCTGCTGCCTATGGAGTTCTCTGCTACTGAAGAAAAGGGTGCTATGAGTTATTTCCTTGGTCTGGGTGCTTCTAATTCCAATCCCATCTTTACTCAGATTTGGGGCAACATTATTTCTCAGACTATTGTTAAGACTACAACTGAGGAATCTGCGTTCGGTGACGCCCTGGTGAAGGAGACTCGTTCTTCTTATAAGGATTATATTGTGACTGGCGCCAAGGTTGATGGCTATGAGTGGGATACTGAGGAGTCTATCCTGGCCTCTGAAATGGCTGATGCTATTGCCGAGCGTGAGGTTTATCTGGCGGCTGAGAAGCAGCGGACTCTGGATTATCGTGCTTCCAAGGGTAACGCTATTGGTGGTGCGGTGAAGACTGCGACTGGTGTTACTACTGCAAAGGGTACTTATAATTTTTAATTGAGAAATAAATTTGTGAGGAAAAGGAGATAAACATGGCAATTAATTTAACTGCTATTAAACCTAATATTGTTAGCCGAGATTTGTCGGGGTATATCACCTTCTTATACGGCGCGCCTAGATCCTTGGGCACCCATTGAGTGATCAATGAGTTAAATCACAGTAAAAATCTGGAAGGCTGTAAAATGCTAATCAGAACGGAAGTTAGGAGTTAAATAACCTAACACGTGCAACGCATAGGAAAATTAACATTACATTTTATTATCAAGTAAGGAGGTTGCTCAGAGTGAGGAACTTTAGTGAGGAAGAATATAAAATTATTTATCAAGCATATGTGAATGAAGGCAGAGGGATGCTTTATACGAGTAAATTAGTAAATTCATCCCCTGAAACGGTTAAACGGTTTTTAAAATCTAAAGGTATTCATATTCGTTCTCAAGGAGAAGCGGCTGTTATTTCTAATAAGAATAGAGCTACTAAAAAGGATACTGAATATTTTAAAAGGCAATGCCCAAATATGGCTTGGTTATTAGGATTTATTGCAAGTGATGGTACTGTTCGCAAGAATGAGAATGAAATAAAAATTGGTCTTGCAATCAAGGACAAGGAAATTCTTGAGAAAATAAAGACTGAATTACAATTGCAAACCGAAGTAAAAGAATATACGACCAATACAGGGTATGATACTTGTACATTACGTTGGTCTTGTGAAGAACATAAACGTGATTTGGCTGATTACCATATTGTTCCAGCAAAGACATTTGTTTTAAAGCCGCCTGTTGAGAAATTGGATAGAAAGTATTGGATTGATTATATTAGAGGTTACTTTGATGGTGATGGCTCTATTAATTTAATTGCCAATTCTAACGGTCGTGGCAATGGTAATTTGCGTTGGCAGGTTTGCTCGGCAACACCAGAGTTACTTGAGTGGATTGTAGATTTCTTTTATGAGGAATATGGAATTCCTAAAGTGAACCTTCAAGCGCAAAATCGTCCAGGGTCACAGCATACATTGTATTGTATTCAATATTCTTCAAGAGCTACAAGACAGATTTATAATGTACTATATACGCCTAATAGTTTATACCTAAAGCGCAAGAGAGATCATTTTGAAGAAATTTTAGCCCAAGTTAGACCTCTTGATAATATGTAATGAAACGGTTTTCCCACGAGACTGTGTATCTTCTAGTGTAGAAGATAGAAAGATATGCTGAACTGGGGATGAATTGACATCCCATGATGCGAGGAAACTCCCAGAACTATAGGATAAAAAGCCTATAGGATAACATTTTGAAGGTAGGCAAGACGACCTTAGCTACCCAGATGCCTAAAGCCCTACTTCTAGCATTTGAGCCCGGATACCACGCTTTGCCGGGCGTTATGGCTCAGGATATTACATCCTGGAGTGAAATGCGGCAAGTCCTGCGGGAGCTCAAAAAGCCAGAGGTAAAAGAAATGTTCCAGAGTATTGTAGTGGATACGGTAAACTGAAAATCTGCCGTATGTAAAAATTGGAGTAAAAAACGGGAAGGCTGAAATGCTAATCCGAGGTGAAGGTTCTTTACAAGAGCCAGCCGCAACGCATAGAAATTAAATAAAATAGGAGGTTTGACTCGGCATGAGTAAAATCAATTTTTCAAAAGAGCAAGAAGATTATATTGTTACACAGTATGTGGACAAAAATAGAACAAAGGCTGATTTAAAACGTGAATTTGGAGTAAGTGATAGTGTTATCGATCGAATTTTAAAAGAGCATGGTGTTACTATTAGAAACTCTAGAGAGATGCCAAATAAAGATAAACAGATTCCAGAGGAACATCGTCAAGCAATTATCGATGCTTATTTAGGTGGTAAAGGCCTAATCTCAGCAGGTGCGCCCTATGGCTGTAGTCAAAAGGTCGTTGAGACAATTCTAAAACGTGCAGGAATTAAAAAACGCACATATGAAGAGTCTAAACAAATACAGAGAATGTATTCATTAGATGATAATTTCTTTAAAACTCAAACCCCTGAAATGGCCTATATTTTAGGATTTATTGCTGCTGATGGTAATGTTGCTAAAAAAGAAAACGCAATTTCTATACAACTTCATGAGCGAGATGCGGAACTGCTAGAGAAAATTAAAGACATTACACAGTCCACTCGTCCATTAGATTTTTATAAAACCTCGCAAGGTAGGGATAGTGTTAAATTTCAAGTTTGGTCAGCAGAATGGAAAAGAGATTTGGCTATCTATAATATTGTTCCAGCAAAAACGTTTTGTTTAAAGCCACCTTTGTTTCTTGATTCTAAATATTATAAAGACTACATTCGCGGTTATTTTGATGGCGATGGAAGCGTATACTATTCAGATACAATTACTCATTGTGGGTGGGAAATTGTAGGAGCTTCTAAAGAAGTAATTGAATGGATTCGTGAAGTTTTAGCTAATCAATTTGGAATTGTAAATAATGGCATTACTACTCAACACTTAGAATCTGATGTTATTATGTATAAAACTTACTATGGCGGAGCCGAAAAGCTATCAAAAATATTCACTTCCCTATATTCTGATAATTGCCTATGTCTTGCTCGAAAGCGTAAAAAAATTGAAACTATTTTAAAGTGTTTCCACGAGACTCCATGCTCACGGAATAGTGAGTAAAAAGATATGCTGAACTAATACGAATAAGTAAGTATTAGAACCAAGGGATAAAAAGCCCTTGGGATAACAAAATTGAGATATTGCGAGCGACTACTGCAAGAAATACGTATGCAACCAACATGAGATTGAAGACCTTGGTGACGCTGGCTACGGTAAGGGATATACCTGGTTCAAGGATGAATTTAACGACGTTTTCCGCACTTTGTCCCAGCTTGGTTATGCGGTTGTATTCCTTGGCCACGATAAGGAGATTGTGAGTGAGGACGGTAAGAGTAAGATCATTCGTTCTGCTCTGTCTAATTCTACGAGAACCGTTATTGCTGGTATGGCTGATCTGTATGGTTATGCTCACCAAAAGGAAGCGGGCCAGATGAGCGTTTTGACATTGCGTTGCTCTGATGGTTCTATTGAGTGCGGCGGTCGGTTTAAGTACATTGACGAGGAAATCCCCATGAATTATCAGAGCCTTGTTGAAGCCGTTCGCAAGGCCATTGACAAGGAAGCCGCCGAACATGATAACAAGTTCGTTACCAACGAGCGTATTGCTCCTATGCCCAAATCAGAAGTTCTTGACTATGATGCTCTGATGGCTGAGTTCCAGGATCTGGCTGGCCAGCTAATGACGAAGAGTGCTAGTAATGGCGTCAAGATTACTAGCCTAGTTGAGCGGTACCTCGGGAAAGGGAAGAAGGCAAGCGAGGCTACCCCCGAACAAGTCGAGATGCTGAATCTGATTATTCTGGAGATGCGCGACCTCAACAAGTGAAAATAGCGAGGGGAGGAGCAATTCTCCCCTCATTAAAGTAAAGGAGGAACTACTATCGCACATTGGGTTAAATGCTTTTATTGCGGCAAACAATTTGATCGAGATAAAGTTCCTTGCGTCGCTGTAAATAGTCGGCGGTATGCTCACAAAGAGTGCGAGGAACAAGCTAATGGTAAAAACGAAGACCTCGCCGCACTTGAAGCATATATTAAGCAATTATTTAATTATGAAACCCTACCCGCAGATGTAAACCGTCAGATACAACAGTTTGTGAAAAAGGGCTATACTTATACAGGCATTCTCAAATCCCTCAAGTTCTTTTATGAAGTAGAGCATGGTAGCAAAGAGAAATCTGGAGGTAGAATAGGGATCGTACCCTACGTCTACGAGCGGGCAAAGGAGTATTACTACAACATATGGCTTGCCCAACAAAAAAATATTGAAAGAATAAACGAGACATATATAATGAATACAATAGAAATTCCAGTAATTGAAGTGCATATACCGTCCCCTAGCCGCAAGCCCATGAAGAGAAACAGGAGATTATTTACATTCCTTGAAGAAGGGAGTGACGAGGTATAAGCAGTCAATATGTTGATAACGTAAGTGTAATGCAAGTAATTGGTTCAGTATTTAACGATCCAAAAATACTTGAGGAACAAGATAAATACATTATCCGTGAAGAAGATTTTACTGAGGAATTTCACAAAATTGTATTTGGCGCGATGTATAATATTGTGACTCTTGGTGGTAGTGTAAATCTTGAGACTATTGTTGATTATTTATCTACTCGTCCTAAGTTTTATGGTATTTTCCAACAGAATAAAGGTGTTGAATATATCACAAAAGCCTCTGAATTTGCAACAAGAGACACATTCAATTATTATTACAATCGTTTAAAGAAATTAACTCTTTTGCGGGCGTATGATAACTACGGTGTAGATGTAAGCTTTCTATACGACCCCGCAAATGTCATTGATACAAAAAAGAAACAAGAGCAAGAAGAGTGGCTAGATAATACTAGCGTAAAGGACATTGTCAATTTAATAGATGAACGCATTGATAGGATAAAGTCAGAATACGCTGACAATGAATGCGGCGAGGGGTACCAGATAGGTGAGGGCGCTCTTGATCTGATTTCTCAGTTTGAACAGTGTCCAGAAGTGGGTATTCCGCTATATGGGCCATTAATCAACACTGTTACCCGGGGAGCTAGACTTAAGAAATACTACCTTAGGTCAGCCAGCACGGGAACTGGAAAGGCAATTCCCAATAATACAATTATTCCTACTCCCATTGGTGACAGAAAGGTTGGCGATATTCGTCCAGGAGATTATTTGTTTGGGCAGAACGGTAAACCCGTGAAAGTCCTACAGATTCATCCTCAGCCGCAAAAGAAAGATGTTTGGAAGGTTACATTTATTGATGGTAGAGAAGCTCTATGTTGTGAAGATCATTTATGGGAATATAGGTATTATGGCCACAGATGTTTTGAGTATCGCACCGAATCAATTAAAGAAATTCTAAAGCGCACAGATAAACTAAAAAATGGGCTAAGAAACAGCGATGGCAAAGGTTTTAGATTTGCTATTAAAATTAATCAACCCGTTGAAGGATATGAATTAAAGTATTCAGTAGATCCATATGTAATGGGTGCGTTAATTGGAGATGGCAGTTTTCGATATGATAATAAAAATAAATCTTTAACATTTTCCAGTGAAAATACAGAACTTCCAGAAAAAATTGCTCAATTGCTTGGACAAGATATATTCGCATATAGTTATACTGACAGAAATTATAGTTATGTTTTTAAATCTCAAACCAATCCTGAGCATCCTCTTTGGGTAGAAGAAATTTTGAAAGACTATCCTGATTTATGGAATTGTAAATCTGAAGATAAGTTTATTCCAGAAGATTACTTGCATGGTTCTATTGAGCAACGATATGCTTTATTGCAAGGATTAATGGATACTGACGGCAGTATTAGTCAAGCTAAAGGAAGAACTAATTTTACCACAATTAGTCCTCGCCTTAGAGATGATTTTATAAAACTTTGTCGTAGTCTTGGTTTTATCACAACATGGCAAATTGATAAACGTGAAGAGAAATATACTACTGGTGAATGTTATAATGTACATATTCAATGCGCTAAAGAATTAAAGCCTAAAATGTTTAGACTTAAACGGAAAGCAGACATAGCAACAGAATATGCTAATAATGGTAAACGAAGTGAATATAAAGATCATTTATCTATTGTTTCAATTGAAAAACTTGATTATCAGACAGATATGACTTGTTTCACCGTTGATAGTTTAGACCATTTGTTCTTAATGAATGATTATATTGTAACTCACAATACGCGTTCCATGGTAGCTGATGCGTGCAATTTTGCTAGCGATGAGATCTATGAGCCTGACTTTGGTATGTGGATTAAAAATGGCCGCAAAGAACCTACATTATTCATAGCCACTGAGCAAGATATTTCTGAAATGCAAACTATGGCACTTGCATTTTTGTCTGATGTAAATGAAAGCCATATACTTAATGGTCAATATGATGAAGGCGAACGAGAGCGTGTTGTCAAGGCAGCTGAGAAATTAAAAGAAATGCCTTTGTGGGTTGAGTGTATCCCAGACTTCTCTATTGCTGATATTGAAAATACTATAAAGCGCTATATCAGAGATCATGATGTTCATTATGTGTGTTTGGATTATTTAAAAACAAGTATGAAAATCCTTGAAGAAATTACTCGTCGAAGTGGCGGCGTGCGGCTTCGTGAAGATAATATCTTGTTTATGTTCTCTGTCCGTTTGAAAGATTTGTGCAATCAATATGGTATTTTTATTTTATCAGCCACCCAGCTAAATGGCGATTTCAGAGATGCCGAGATACCAGACCAGAATTTGCTTCGAGGAGCTAAATCGATCGGAGATGCGCTAGACGTGGGCATGATTCTCCTAGAGCCAACAAAAGATGATCTCGTTAAAATCGAGCCTATTCTAGCTTCTTCTTCTCGTTTTAAAGTTCCCAATATTAAACTCTCTATTTACAAGAATCGACGTGGTTCTTACAAAGGAGTTTACCTTTGGTGCTATGCTGATTTAGGCACTTGCCGCATTAAACCTATGTTCTGTACCAACTACAGACATGAACTAAAATCAATAGAAGATATAAAAATTATGGTGGATGAACCATCCGCGTTTTAAGGAGAAAATTATGAAGAATAAGAATGATAAGGTTACAACCTATAAGATGTCTCGCGTGTGTTACGACCGTATTCTCAAGACTCGTAAGGGTGAAGATGAGAAACGCATGAACCCCAATAAGTTTGTTTGTTTGTATGTTAATCAGATATATGGCCTAAAGCAAGAGGTAACTCAAATCATCGTGGAGGGATAACAACATGGCTTACTACTATAATAAGGATGAATTAAAAAACCAGCTTGAAATAGAACAAATTTTTGATTTGTTTGAGTTGTTTGGCGGCAATCCTTCTTATAGTGGTGATGATGTAATTATCTCAGATACAATTTGTCATAATCTCCCAAATGAGGGTAGCCATAAACTCTATTATTATAACAGTACAAAACTTTGTCATTGTTATACGAATTGCGGCTCGTTTGATATTTTTGAGCTAGCTATCAAGGTCGCTAAGCTACAATGGCACAAAGATTGGGAATTGTATGATGCTATGCATTATATCGCTCAATATTTTGGCATTGATGGTGAAGCTCCACTGGAGGAGTCTCCAGAACTACCCGATTGGGAGATTTTTGAAAGACACAAGTTTACTATCCCCCGCAAACAATTAATTCAGCTTCCAGAATATAATCCTATTATTCTGACTAAATTCTCTTATCCTCGCATCCTCTCGTGGGAGCAAGAGGGAATAAGTGCGGCAACCGCCCGCCGCAATTTAATAGGATATTATCCCGCGGAAGAGCAAATCACCATTCCGCATTTTGATATAGATAACCGTTTAGTTGGATTGCGAGGACGTTTTCTTGGCGCAGATATGGCTGAGCGCTTTGGTAAATATCGACCTCTTGTTATAAATGGAATTCAATACTCACATCCATTGAGCATGAACCTTTATAACTTAAATAATACAAAAGATAATATCCGTGCCAATAGAGTTGCCATAGTATTTGAGTCAGAAAAATCTGCACTTATGTATTCCTCTTATTATGGCGTTGCAAACGATATATCTGTAGCTTGTTGCGGCAGTAACTTATCAAGTCAACAAGTGCAGTTGTTAATAGATTGCGGCGCGCGTGAAATCATTGTTGCATTTGATAGAGACTTTACGGAAATATCAGATGACACTTTTATGCGACTCAAAAAGAAACTACAAAGTATTTATAAAAAATATAATAATGAAATAAAGATAACCGCTATTTTTGATAAAGAGATGTTGACAGGTGTTCACGATTCTCCTATTGACCAAGGGCCAGAGAAGTTTGAATATTTATTAAAACATCGTATAATTCCAAAGTAATTGGACTAAAATAGATAATCCATATAACAGTTTTTTCAAATAATAATAGTGGTATTCTTAGAAAGGAAGGATAATGGACTACAAGTTAATTGCGGCGCCCGATCCCACACTGACGGCAGTCGAGTAGGTTTTAGTTAATAGAGGCATCGCGTTACAGGACATTCCCCATTACTTAAATACCACAGATGCAGACAACTTATCTTATAAATTATTGGACAATATTGAGGAAGGCGCGAGGTTGTTAATTCAGCATCTTGGAGATGATAAACTAGTTTGGGTGATCGTCGATGCTGACTGTGACGGGTACTGCTCCAGCGCGATTCTCCTCAACTACCTTCACCGATTGGTGCCTAGCGTGGTAGAAAGTAAATTTATCTATACGCACCAGCCATCTAAACGTCATGGTATTTATCTAGAACAATGTCCTGATAATGTAGGCTTAGTTATAGTACCAGATGCGGGAACCAATGACCTAGCTTGCCATCGCGCTCTACGAGAGCAGGGAATCGATGTACTGATCCTTGATCACCACCAATGCGACGACCGCACACAAGATGCAGTTTTAATTAACAATCAAATGTGCGATTATCCTAATAAAGCATTATGTGGTGGAGCTATTGTCTATAAATTCTGTCAATGTCTAGATGATATGCTTGGAGTGCATTGGGCCGATGATTTCATTGACTTAGTGGGTCTTGCGCTTACCGCAGATATGATGGATTTGCGGCAAGTAGAAACTCGATATTTGGTTACTAGAGGGTGCAACGAAATCCGTAATCCTTTTATACAAGCTATGGTATTTCGTCAATCTTATTCGCTTGGTGACCAAGTGACATCAATAGGTGAAGCTTTTTATATTGCGCCATTAGTAAATGCAATAACAAGAGTTGGAACAATGGAAGAAAAGTTTATTTTGTTTGACTCAATGCTGGAATGGAAAGCTTACAGTAAAGTACCTTCAACTAAACGAGGCTGTAAGGGGCAATTAGAACAAGTGGTAGAGCAAGCCGTCCGCACTTGTACTAATGTCAAAAATCGTCAAACAAAATTACAAGATACCTATGTTTCTCAACTTGAAAAATTAATTGCGGCGGAAGGTTTGCTTGACCGCAAACTCCTTATCATTCCTCTTGGTTCATTCTCCCTTGACAAAGGATTGGTAGGCTTAACCGCAAATAAACTAATGGCAAAATATCAACGTCCAGTAGCAGTTTTAAACAAAATCACGGATGAGGATGGTACAATTCATTGGATGGGTTCAGGCAGAGGTTATCCTAAATCTAAATTAAAAGATTTTCGTCAATTCTGTTTAAATTCTAATTTAGTAGAATTTGCATCAGGACATCAAAACGCATTTGGTTTGTCTATTTCTGACGCTAATTTAGAAGCCTTTATTGCTTGGACAGAAAACGAACTTAAAGATTTTGAATTTAGCCCATCAGAAGATGTTGATTTTGTTTATACCGCAGAGGATTTTAATGGTAAAGATATTTTAGATATTGCGGCCATGAAAGCTTTGTGGGGACAAGGATTACCAGAAGCTAAGATTGTCATTAAGGGATTAAGAGTGCCAAAAGAAAAGCTCACCCTCATGGCGCGTGATACTAAACCTACTCTTAAAATTTCTCTATCAAATGGAGTTGACTGTATCAAATTCAAGTCAAGTGAAGAAGAGTTTGAAGAATTTTACTCTGAATCAGGTTGTGTAACAGTAGATATTCTTGGTACTTGTAATTCTAACACTTACCGAGGATCTACCAAGCCCCAAATTTTTATTGAGAATTATGATATTATAAACCGCCAAGATTATTACTTTTAACATTCTCAATCGCACAACAGACTTGAGACTAAAAACCTCAAGAAAGGAAGCGATTTTATGAAGAAACGCTTAATTACAACAATAGTAACAATACTTTTAGCACTATCTATGGGATTTAGTTTTGCGGTTTCGCAGGCGAATTCTGTGTATGCGGATGACCTTAAAGAAATTACGATTTATTCAGACGCAGAAATTGAACAAATTAATCTTAAAGTGTCTGACGCGCAACAGCGAATCACCGCCGCAAAACAAATGGATGAAGGTGCTAGAAAATTAGGGTATGGATATAATCACAATATTCGTGTCCTTGCCCGTGAAGAGTTAGCACTCGCGCAAGCTGATTACGATGAATATGCGGCAAAGCAAGAGGAAGCTAAATGGTCACCGATGATGCGGGAGTACCCTGTTGCAACTATTGTTTGGAAGTACCTCATAGACGAGGGATATAGTGAAGTAATTGCGGCCGCCATTATAGGTAATATGATGACTGAGGTCGGTGGAAACACTCTGTCTCTTGATTATACCCTTGGTAGTGCAAAGTTTTATGGTATTTGCCAATGGAAATTAAAGTATTGCGCTGAGGTGTATAAAGAGGACTTACAAGGTCAATTGGCCTATCTAAATAAAACAATGGAACAAGAATTTAATACTTTTGGCAATCAATATAAAAAAGATTTTGATTATAATGATTTCCTTGAGATGACAAATGTGCGGCAAGCCGCCCTAGCTTTTTCAAAGTGTTATGAGCGCAATGAAGAAGGCAGCTATACTAAACGTCAAGACAACGCGGAAACCGCATACGAATATTTTATGGAGAACTAAATATGTTAATTTTATGGCCAGATGGTACAATTTCAACAGAGTCTCTTGTAAGTGGAAGCCAAGCAGCTTCCGCAATTAAAGATGGATTTAAAAATGTAAAAGGGTTTTCATTAGATAGTCTTGCCTTAGCAGATATAAATCCTAATGATACTGTTGAAGATGTACTTATGCAATTAGTTAATAAGTGGTCTAGATTACGGTAATAAGAAGCCAAGTAGATATTGTGTCTACTTGGCTTTTTCTTTTTATGGCTGCTTGGATCGTTTGCGGCGACAGGTGCGATGCAAATTTGGGTTTAGGAATTTTTTGAAACAAAATTTGACTTTTGAGAAAAAATATGATATAATATATATAGAACAGGAGGAAAATAAGTATGTTTAAAGAAAGGAGGATGCCTAGATGATTCTTACTGCAAAGCAAGAAGAAGGATTGAAAATTGCTGTAGCTAGATATAAGCAAAGAGAAAAATATACTGTTATATCTGGCTACGCCTAACGACCGGCACAGGTAAAAGTACGCTCGTTAGATTTATTATTGACGCGTTGGAAATCCAGCCAGAACGAGTGCGATACGTAGCTTTCACCGGCAAGGCTAGCGAAGTGCTTCGTAAAAAGGGAAACCCTAATGCTACAACACTTCATAAACTAATATATTTTTCCGACCGCAAAGCCGATGGTAAATTTGTCTATCGCAAACGTCCTCGTTTAGAAGGCAACCCTCGTATCGTAATTCTAGATGAGTGCTCTATGTGCCCAGCCTCTATGTGGAATATTTTAAAAAGCTACCCTATCCACATCATAGCCCTAGGGGACCCCGAGCAATTGCCGCCAGCCCTATCGTCAGACGACAACCACCTCTTAGACCACCCGCATGTGTTCCTTGACGAAGTAATGCGGCAAGCCCAAGAAAGCGACATTATTCGTTTGAGTATGGATATTCGTGAAGGTAAACCTCTTAAACCCTATCATGGAAAAGATGCTAATGTTGTTTTAGCAAGAGATTTTATTGATGGAATGTATACTTGGGCAGATCAGATTTTATGCGCGACCAATAAAACTCGTAAAAATATAAATGATTACATACGAGAACAACAGGGATTTGGCCCTCTGCCGCAAATCGGCGATAAAGTAATGTGTTTCCATAATGCTTGGGACACTTGTTCTCTAATCAAGGAAGATCCACTTGTAAATGGTTCTATAGGTTGGATTACAAGTATTGAAGAAGAAGAAAAATTTTATTTCCTTGGGCGTCGAGACCCAGCTCTCTGGGTTCCTATATATAATCTTAGCCTAGAAACAGAAGATGGCGACGTCTATGAAGATGTTTATGTTGATAAACAAACGTTAATTACGGGTAAGAAAACATTAACACCAAGGCAAGAATATCTAATAGCAAAAGATGACCGCAATCCTTACGACGCACCCTTAGAGTTTAACTACGGTTATTCGTGTACTGTGCATCGCGCACAGGGATCTGATTGGGGTAAGGTTTTAGTAATGGAGGAACGGTTCCCATTTGATAAAATTACACATAAAAAACATCTCTATACTGCGGTGACACGAGCTTCTAAAAAACTTACTCTTGTGCTAAATCAATGAAAAGGAGAGATTAAATGGTTTTTCCCGGCAGCTTACACAACCACACGCACTACAGCAACGTGCGACTCCGTGATTGCATCATAAAAGAGACTGACCTTATTGATTCCGCAATCTCTCTTGGGCATAAAGCAGTTGCTATGACTGATCACGATTGTCTATCTGGCCATCTTAAAGCATTAAAGTACTATCGCAAGATTAAAAAGAATCATCCTGATTTTAAACTTATTCTTGGTAATGAGATATATCTATGTCGTGATGGTTTAAATGCAGAAACATTTACAACGGGTGATAAATATTGGCACTTTATACTCTTAGCAAAAGATGAAGAAGGCCATAAACAATTGCGAGAATTATCTACTCGTGCTTGGCTTAGAAGTTACATGGCACGCGGTATGCGGCGAGTACCCACTTACTATAGCGACCTTATTGAAGTGGTCGATAACAATAAAGGTCATTTAATCGCAAACTCAGCTTGTTTGGGTGGCTGGCTAGCTTCTCAATGCTTGGAACTAACTAAAATTTGGGATGAAAACTTGGCCAATCAAATTCGTAATTGGTGCCAACAAATGGTTAGACTCTTTGGTGAAGGTAATTTTTATATTGAATTACAGCCACCCGCAAACAAAACAAGTGAACAATATAAAGTAAATAAAATTCTCTTACAATTTGCCTATGAATTAAATATTCCTTGGATAGTCACAACTGATAGTCATTATGTTTCCGCAGAAGATAGGGAGATACACAAAGCATATTTAAACTCACAAAATGGTGAACGTGAAGTTGATAGTTTTTATGCTACTACATATATGATGGACACGGAAGAACTTGAGGCCCATTTTGACTTTCCCCTCCAAGAAGCATATCAAAATATCCAAAAAATAATTGATATGTGCGGCAATGACTATGAGTTAGAACGACCACTAAAAATTCCTCATTTAGCTTGGAAAGAGTTTCATCCACAAACTAACCCTGCCGAGTGGGTTAGCCGCATCCCGCAATTAATGAATTTTATTACCTCTAGCTATGTTGGTGATAGAGAACTTGTTAAAGCTATTATTGAGGCATTAGAAAAAGATGAACGTTTGCAAACAAAAGAAACCTATGAGGCAATTAATGATTGTCTTGACAAGATATGGGAATCATCAAATGTTAATAAAGCACACTGGAGTGCCTATTTATTAAATCTCCAAAAAATTATTGATTGTTGTTGGGATGCTGGCTCAATAGTATTGCCGGGTCGTGGCTCTGGCGTTGGTTTTATTTTATTATATCTCTTACAAATTACTCAAATAAATCCCTTGTGGGAAACTGTTAAAACTTATAGCTGGAGGTTCCTCAACCCTAGCCGAGTATCTCCATTGGATGTAGATTTTGATATTGAGGGCGGTCGTCGCGCGCAAGTCTTATCAAAATTCCGTGAAGTTTATGGTGAGGATAGAGTTTCTAACGTCATTACATTCGCAGCTGAAAAATCAAAGAGTGCCATATTAACTGCGGCACGTGGTCTTGGGATAGATGTTGATGAGGCTCAATATGTTGCTTCTCTTGTTCCCGCGGATCGTGGTATCATTCGTACACTTGATCAATGTTATTATGGCGATAAAGAAAATGGTTATGAACCTATTCGTTTGTTTGTAAATGAGATGAACGCCCGACCTGAGTTATGGAAAACCGCACACAAAATTGAAAATTTGATTTGTCGTACAGGTATCCATGCAGGCGGAGTTATTTTCGTAGATGAGCCATTTGTAGAATCTACTGCATTAATGCGAGCCCCTGATGGTACGATCGTAACGGCCTACGAACTCCACGACAGTGAGGCTGTCTCGCTTATCAAATATGACGCATTGTCGGTCAACGCCGCAGATAAAATACACACTTGCCTTGATCTACTAGTCGAGGATGGCTTAATTGAGCAGAAACCGACTTTAAAAGAAACGTATGAATCAGTGATTGGCGTTTATAATCTTGATAGAACAAGTGAAAAGATGTGGGATATGATTAATAACCATGAAATTCAATCTCTGTTTCAAATGGAGAAAGCCAGTGGTATACAAGGTATTGCGTTGACTCATCCGCAAAGCGTAGAAGACTTAGCCCACTTGAATTCAGTTATTCGACTAATGGCACAAGATAAAGATGCGGAACAGCCCTTGCAAAAATATGCACGATTTAAACAAGATATTAGATATTGGTACAAAGAAATGTCTGATGCTGGTTTAACTGAAAAGGAACAAAAAATCTTAAAGCCATATCTTGAAGGTTCTTATGGTATTTGTGAATCGCAAGAATTATTTATGAGCCTTGTTCAAATACCTGAATGCGGCGGCTTTGACCTAAACTTCGCAGACCGTCTCCGCAAATCAATCGCAAAGAAGAACCCCGCAGAGTTTGAAGCATTAACCAAAGAGTATTTCGATAATGCGGAGCAGAAGGGTTTGAGTACCGCTCTTTGTGGCTACGTTTGGAATACATTAGTCTCGACTAGCCGGGGTTATGGCTTCAACTTGAGTCATACTCTAGCCTATTCACTCGTAGGTCTACAAGAGATGAATCTTGCATCTAGATTTCCAATCGTATACTGGAACTGTGCTTGTATTATCACCGATTCTGGTAGTGAAGATGAATCAACGGATTATTCTAAAATTGCGAAAGCAATAGGTAAGTTTAAGGATTCGGGCATAGAAATTTCACTCCTTGATATTAATAAATCAGGTTTAAGTTTCAAGCCCGACGCCGCAAATAATCGCATTTTGTATGGTCTAAAGGGTGCATCTAATGTGTCTGATGATTTTATTAAACAAATCATAGCTAATCGTCCATATGTATCTTTGTATGATTTTTATAACCGCGTACATCCTAAGGCACAGCAAATGGTGTCTCTCATAAAAGGTGGCGCATTTGACTCCTTAGAACCGCGTTATCAAGCAATGGTAGAATATGTATGGTTAAAATGCGACAAGAAAAAGCGCATTACCTTGCAAAACCTTCCTGGGTTAATTCGTTATGGTATACTACCAGAAGACACACAGGAGCGCATCGACGCCCGCAAATTCTATGAGTTTACTCGCTACTTAAAAGCAGAGTGTAAATACCTACCAGACCCAAGTATGTATTTAGCCAATGACATCGTAATAGAATTTCTTAATGCACATGACCTATCTGACCTCTTAATTGTAAACACAGAATCTCGCCGCACCTTTATTGATGTGAAAATGTGGGATAAAGTATATCAAAAGTGGATGGATGTTTTCCGCGATTGGATAGCAAATGACAAAGAAGCTATTCTTGATAGACTCAATACAGCTATTTTTATGGAAGAATGGGAAAAGTATGGCAAAGGCAATCTTTCCTCTTGGGAAATGGATGCATTGTGTTTCTATTACCATCCGCATGAATTGCGGGATGCCAATATGCAAAAATACGGTTTAAGCAGTTATAAAGAAATGCCAGAAGTCCCCGTGGTAGAAAAAGTATTCCAGCGAGGCAACGCCGCAATTCCCATTTATCGCTTGTATAAAATATGCGGGACTTGCATTGCGAAGGATAAGGCCAAGTCTACGGTGTTTTTACTAACAACCGAAGGAGTTGTTTCTGTAAAATTCGCTAAGGAATATTTTTCTATGTTTGATCGCCGCATTTCTACTATTGATCCCATCACGGGAAAAAAGAAAACTCTTGAAAACTCTTGGTTTAACCGTGGAAGTAAAATTGTAGTTAAGGGGTTTAGACGAGATGATATGTTTGTGGCAAAGAATTATGCATCATCATCAGGTCACATGTTGTATCGTATAACCCAGATTCTTCCAAATGGTGATCTAGAGTTACAGGGAGAAAGAGCAAAAGGAGAAGCAGAAGAAGATGACGAAGTATAAAATAATTGCGCTTGTCGGCCGAGCGGGGGCTGGCAAAGACGCTCTACTAGAGGAGGTCTTAAGCGGGACCATTGGTGCCTATGACCTCCATGAGATTGTTAGCTATACTACCCGCGATCCAAGACAAGGTGAAATTGATGGATTTAGTTATCACTTTGTTGATAAATACACTTTCGCTGATATGGTACATGATGGTCGCATGATAGAATATACTAAATTTAATAATTGGATGTATGGAACTGCGGTTGATTCTCTATCAAGTGAAAAACCTAATATTGGTGTATTTAATCCCGCGGGTATTATTTCGCTAATGAATAGACCTGATATAGATTTATACGTTGCCTATATTACTGCAACTGATAAAGAAAGGCTAGTGCGACAATTAACAAGAGAAGAGAATCCTGACGTGCGGGAGGTGCTTCGCCGCTACGACGCAGATGAGGATGATTTTTATTTGTTTGAACAACATACTATTGGAAAATTAAAGAATTTTGTACGCATTGAGAATCATGACGGTTTAATCTGGCGGACTCTTGATGAATTAGAAAAATTTTTGGACAAAATTGTTTAATCCATTTAAGGAATTTTCTAAATATAGTATAGATTTTATTTTTAACACAAGATTTAGAAGGAGGATTAAACATGATTGTTACAAAACGAACCGGCAAGCAAGTTCCTTTTGATAGAACAAAAATTGAAGTTGCAATGACAAGTGCTTTTAAAGCAGTTTACGATGATGCTTTTTCTCCAGATATGGCACAATTTATCTCTTTGGTGGCTCAAAATATAGAAGATAAAAATATTAATTTAACCGTAGAGCAAATCCAAGACGCAGTAGTAAAAGCACTTTTGCGAAGTGATTACGATGAAGCCGCAGAAGAATATATTGAATATCGTCATTTACATCAACTAGCTAGAGATAAATATGTAGAACTTATGAAAGCAGTTTCTACTAAACTACAAGCTACAGATGTAAAAAATCAAAATGCCAATGTGGATGAGCATTCATTCGGAGGCCGTATGGGAGAGGCGAATAGTCTATTGATGAAAAAATACGCTTTAGACTATTTAATTTCTCCCATGGCAAGGGCTAATCATGAAAATAATGAAATTTATATTCATGACCTTGACCATTACGCAGTCGGTGATCATAACTGTTTGTCAATTCCGTTCGATGATTTGCTTGCCAACGGATTTAGTGTGCGGCAAACAGATATACGTCCCGCGCAAACTCTTAGTACGGCACTTCAATTAGTAGCTGTAATTTTTCAGGTCCAAAGCCTACAGCAGTTCGGCGGAGTATCGGCAACTCATTTAGATTGGACGCTTGTTCCTTACGTTCGTAAAAGTTTTAGAAAACATTATATTGATGGATTAAAATATATTGAAAATATTATTGATGAAGAATTATTTAATCATATTCCTAAAGATGCAGGCATCGCCGATTATGAATATAAAATATATCCAAAAGTATATCAATACGCTATGGATATGACAGAACGAGAGTGCTATCAATCTATTGAGGGTTTATACCATAATCTCAATTCTCTCCAGAGTCGGAGCGGTAACCAACTACCTTTTACATCTATTAACTATGGTACTTGTACTTTACCCGAAGGCCGTATGGTAATTAAAGCCTTACTTGATGTATCTATTAAAGGTATTGGTAAGTTACATCGTACAAGTATCTTTCCTTGTGGTATTTTCCAGTGTATGAAAGGTGTAAACAGAGCACCAGGAGACCCGAACTATGATTTATTTAGACTAGCACTAGAATCAACTAGTCAGCGTTTGTATCCAAATTATGCAAATGTAGACTGGTCAGGTAATGCAGGTTATAATCTAGATGATCCGAAGACCTACTTTAGCACAATGGGATGTAGAACTAGCAACGGATATGACATTAACGGTCTTGGTCAACAAAAGGATGGTCGTGGTAATATCTGCCCTGTGACTATTATTATGCCTACTTTGGCTATGGAGGCCGTCACTCTAAATAGTAATGATGACTGGAATGACTATAAATCGTTGCCTCAAAAGGAACGGGCCAAAATTGGCGTAGAGCGATTCATGACTCTGCTTGACACCAAAATCCATGAGGCCAAAGATATGTTGCTTGAGCGCTTTGATTGGATTTGCAGTCAATCACCTGATAGCGCCAAATTTATGTATGAGAACAACGTCATGGCGGGATACGTACCGGAGGAAGGCATCAGGTCGGCGTTGAAGCATGGTACTATCGTTATTGGTCAGATTGGTCTTGCTGAAACATTGCAAATTCTCATCGGTTGTGACCATACTAAGTCTGAAGGCATGGAGTTGGCTAAGCGTATTGAACAGTTATTCAAGGATAGATGTGCGGAATTTAAACAACAATATAAACTGAATTTTGGCGTATACTATACTCCGGCTGAAAATCTCTGTTATACTAGTATGCAGAAATTTAAAGCCAAGTATGGCGAAATTCCCAATGTATCTGATAAAGAATTTTTTACCAATTCAATTCACGTCCCTGTGTGGAAACAAATAACTCCATTTGAAAAAATTGACATTGAAAGTCAGTTGACTGGTTATAGTAATGCGGGATGTATTACTTATGTGGAAATTGATTCTAATGGTAAAAATAACATTGATGCATTAGAAACAATAGTAAACTATGCTATGGATAAAGATATACCATACTTCGCAATTAATGCCCCAAACGATCAATGTATGGACTGCGGCTATACTGATTTAATGGATAAAGAGTGCTTAGAGTGCGGCGGCCACAATATTTTACATTTGCGTCGAGTTACTGGTTATTTAACTAATGATTATTTAACTGCCTTTAATCCCGGCAAAGTTCAAGAGGTGCAAATGCGAGTGCAGCATGCGAGGTTTCCTCGATGAAATATTCACAAATCGCTATTTTGCCAAATCAGGTTGAATTTTGTACCGCCGCAGAAAACGACCCCGCCGCAAAGGAATTTAATCTATTTGATCTAATGGATTTAATTATGGCACTGGAAGAGTTATCCTCGCCTATCTTGACTATTAACCATGGCGAGCCATTAAGTGAGGATAACTTGTTCCTCATTGACTTGGTAATTCATGAGGTACTACGCGCCTTGCCGCATACTCGCATTTATGTATATACTCATTTAAACTCGGAGGAATTAAAAAGCCTTGAGAGTAATAATCATTATAAAGAAATTTCCTCAAAATCATTAATTCTTCCTTATGAAATAAAGGAGAAATGACCTTATGACCATTTATGAATTAAATCAAGTAAATTATGGTAAACTCCCCGCGCTTGATGAAGCCGAACTCGCCGCCGCAAATCAGACTATTGCAGATTTCTTAAATTGGCATCGCGCAAATTATTATATGCTACTTAATCATGAATTAAGATATTTTACGCTATTCCATCAAGAGTCTCCGCAATTTAGACATATTACCCGCGATAATATTCTAGCTATTTTACAAGAACTTGGTGAGATTAAGTCTATTGAAAAAACAAGTGATGAAATGGCTCTTGAGTGTTGGGTAACAATGAACAATGACCCAGAAGATACCCACGCATTTATTCTATTTGATTATGATAGAGGAGTGGTTGAATCAAAATGAAAACTATAGTTGTTGATTATCGTCCTGGGATGAGTGGTTTATCCACTATTGATGTATATGAGACTCAAGGAACAGCAGTTACTAAGTACGCTTTATCAAATGATTGGGATAAATTTAAAGATGCATTGACTGATTTGTGCTACGCGCAAGATGCATTTGATGTTGTATTCTATGGAAATACAAATACTATTCCATATACGGAAGAAGAATTAAAACAAGAGTTCAATGAATTTGAACATAAAAAATACGCAAATGCGGCGAACCTTAACGTCCGCATTGAACTGTGCTAAAGGAGATTGTTATGACTTATTTAATTAATGCTGTTAATACTTATCGTGTTCCCACGGTAGATGATGCTCTTGAATTGCGTGAGGAGCTATCTAACCTCAAGTATTGTGAACTAGAAAGTTTCTCTTATACAACTAAATATAATAAAAAGACTGAGGAAGAGTATCAAGTCGTAAAGGCCAAATTGGTGTTTAACGATGTAAAAGAACCGGATAGCACAATTGCAGCGACCTATGACCTGCCGCATCATGTGGAGGTAGACCTGTGATTGACGTAAAGATCAAATTAATTGAGCCATTTGCTACTATGCCCACTAAGGCGCATGACACGGATGCTTGTTTTGATCTATATGCCCCTACTAGCGAGAATAAGGGAACCTTTTTCTGGGTTCCCGCGCATAGTAGCGTGATGGTTGATTTAGGTTTTGCTACGGAAATCCCTGATGGATATTTTGCGGCGGTCTTTGCGCGGAGCGGCATATCTAGCAAAAAGCACTTGAGGCCAGCCAATTGTGTCGGGGTGATTGACTCATCGTATCGGGGTACCTGGAAGATCGCTCTTCAAAACGACAGTGATCAAGATCAGATGGTCAGCTATGGCGATCGGATCGCGCAATTTTGTATTCTTCCCGTTTTACAGACTAAACTATATCAAGTGAATGAGCTAAATGGCAGTGAACGCGGCGAAGGAGGATTTGGCTCCAGTGGACAGTAAATTTATCATTGCTCTTGATTAGAGTACGCAAATTACGGGTTATTCAATTTTTTAGAATAAAGAATTAATCGCCCATGGTATTTTTAATCCTTCAGGAGATTATGAGCATCGTATTGTTAAATTGCGGGCTTGGTTGCTCGATAAGCTAGCTTCGCTGAAACCCAATGTAGAAGTATATTTTGAAGACATCCAGCTACAAGATTTGGGCAGAGGAAATATTGGTGTTGTGACATATAAAAAACTGGCTCATGTACAAGGCGCTTTAATAGTAACTTGCATCGAAGAAGGTGTCCCATATCATATTGTCCCCGCCGCGACTTGGCGAAGCACTTGCGGTGTTAAGGGCCGGGTCCGCAGCGAATACAAGCCAGCCGCGCAAAAACACGTTTTAGAAAAATATGGTATCTAGGCTACAGAAGATGAAGCTGATGCAATTTGTATTGGTGAGCATGGTACCAAGAATCGTACTCTTGATTGGAGTTAATAAAAATTTTTTTCTAACTAAGGACAAAATTGTGTAATTTATATTCTCATTTTTTTAAAGTATATAGAGCGAGAAATTTTATTCTTGAAAGAAATGAGGGTATCGACCTATGGCAGATTTTATTGTCAAGTATTGGGTTGAGTTCTTATTTGGTTTAGTAATAACGATAGGGGGTTTTCTATTGAAACATCATTTTAAATTGTTCAAGGAGAACCTTGCAACGTAGATTAAAGACCATGATAAAACAGTTGTAGAAGAGGTGTCGAAGCTATTTCAGAAAAGTGATGAGCTTTTAAAACAAGAGATTCAAGATTTACGAGAGCATACTTAGAATGAAATAGATGGACTATACCACGAAATTGAAGAACTTAGAACCGATACAAAAGAGATACGCAAAGACATTGATCACTTGCGGAAAGGCGTCCTAGATATGCAAGGCCCGCAATTCAAGGCTAAGTGTAGAGAATTGTTAGATGATAACCACCAAATCACCATTGATGAATGGGTGGAATTAAAAAATGATTACGAGGCATACACTGGCATTGGCGGTAACTCTGATGGCTGCACCTTATTTAAAGCCGTCAAACACAAATACGAGTCCTCACTAGAGTAAAAAAAGAAAGGGGAACCTCAATTACGAGGTTCCCCAATTTTACTGTTAAGACAGTTGGTAATGTTAATTATTTCTTGACCATAAGTTGCAATTAAATCCGCCAAAAGTTCTTCTTGCGCGATAGATAAATCTACGTTATAGCTAAACATTGCTGCATGAGTTATTTCATGACATAAGACTTTTTTTAATTTGCGGCGAGGCGTATCTGTACTAATATAGATGGTTTTCGCATCATCGTCACAAGCCCCTACACTAACGCTGCCATCTGATCGCCGCAATTTATAGTGAGTGGGCGCCGCATACACGACGCGCCATTCCTCACCATTTATATGAAACATTAGATAATCTTAGCTGAGAGAGTTTGCAGTTTCTTTTGTAATAGCATCTTTTCGTCTGGGGTTGCATCATCAATCATTTCAACAATATCTTTACTTAATTCATTTAAATAACTTTCTAACTCTTTCATAGAAACCGCGGTATCATGATGCATTTCTTTAGACTCCATATAGTGTTTACGCAGTTCAGGGCTGCGACCTTCTCTACGGTCACGCATCATTGGATACTCTCTATTATCTCTTTCTGTGTAATACATCCGACCTTTATCACGATCCATGTCTCTATAGTAGGTATAGTCATCTTCAGTAGAGCGAGGCATACGGCGACGAGGACCGCCATAATATCTGGTTTCAGACGGGTACTCTTCTTCCATTGCTTCTGCAATAGAGCAATAATACATGGCTTCTGCAAGGTCTTTAATCATATCAACCGCTTCGCCTAACTCATGCGTGTCTACGCAAGATAAATCACTCATTTGAGTTTTTACAACTGACATCAGTTGTTCTTTCATATTCTTTAATTCTTTCATTACGCAACCCTCTCAATAGTCAGATTTGCGTTCTGGACTAAAATATCCGCACCAGTTAAGTTCTCAACACTCACTTGAGAACAACAACCGCGAGGAATATCCAAGAACATTGAACGATATACATTAAAGTATTCATCAACAGCAGCAGGAGTAACAATCATGGTAGACGTTTGCACAGGTTCGCCATTGATTGCAATTGCTACTGAAATAGGGCCAGCAGTACCGCCGGTAGGAATAGCCACATTCCCACCAAACGTTACGCGGAATCTTGCGCGGCATTGGCCATTAGTCAAACCGCGCAAGGTTACTAGCCCACTACCTTCACGATGTACGATACAAGAACTTCCAGCCACAGAAGTGTTTGTAAATAGTACATTACTATTTTCAGTTACAGTCTGAATAGCATTGGCAGTAATTTCCATAATTTACCTCCTTAGGCGCCGCAGCCGCACGCGGAAGTTGCACCACAGCCGTAGCTAGAGTAAGCAGTTCCCGTATAAGGATTAGCGACAATGTAAGCCGCAGTAGGCACCTTAGCGCCAAGGGCATTTACCAGATAAGCATTTTGCTCAGCCTGAGAAATCTGACCACGCAGAGAAGCGTTTTCAGAGGTTAGCTGATCGATCTTGCTCTGAACCATAAAGTCCATGATGGAGCGAGCATTTGCGTTTTGGTTATCAATAATGTCTCGTGCGGCATCCGCGGTAGCCTGACGGTTCTGGCAAGCAATAGAAGCAAGGTTGTAATTCAGTTCGCTAAACCGTTGCGCAGATTCGTAACGATTAGTGCAACAGCATTCAGCCAGCTGTGTACTCAGGTTCTGCATAGCATTGCTCAGAGTATTAGTGGAATTAGTGCTTGCGGCCAGCAGAGCGTTAGTGTTAGCGTTATCTGCGGCAAGTAGAGCGTTGTTACCAGCGCACATAGCAGCCTGGGTGTTCGCAAAACCAGTCAGCAGATTGGTGTTAATATCATAGAAACCATTAGCAATCTCAGAACGAGAACCCATGGTATCGCGATAACCCGCAGTCAGACCAGCGAGGTCAAGACTGTAATTAACACCAGGAGTAGCAGAACCACCGTCATTGCGGTTGCCACCCCATCCGCCGTTGCCCCAGCCACCGGCAAAACAGAACAGGAAGAGGATAATAATCCACCAGGAAGCTCCGTCTCCCCAGATGCCTCCATTACCATTGCTACCATTACCGGTCGCCGCGGCAATATCCGATAAGCTGTAACCATTTGTGTTAGAATTGAACATAGATGTGTTCCTCCTTTAAAAAATTTTTATATTATCTAATGCCTAACAATTGTTTGAAGGCACTAAATTCTTTATCGAAGTCTACACCTTGTTGTTTACAAATATTACGGGCAATCTCCTCAATTTGTGTTCCATTACCTTGTTGAGCAAGAGAAAGAAGATTTTGCCCCATTGGCGTATTACCCATATTACCTTGTAAGAGTTGCATAGCTAACTGTTGCGGGTTGCTTCCGCCACGAAGCATTGCTAATAATTGCATAGGATTCATTTTTCTTTACTCCTTTCAAAAATTGAATTGCGGCGATTCAGCTTTAGGATCTACTGAGCTAGTCTTAGAGATTTCTGGGCTGGGTTGCCGCATTTCGTCTTTTAGCGCCCGCATTGCATTTTCAAATTCTTCTCTTGTGATATAGGTTCCTACGGGTACGTCTTGCGGAATGGGTTTCTGCTCATACATTGTTAGAATAGCTGTTCCATCCATTCCAATCTGTTTGGTGTAGATTCTTTTGTTTGCGATGTCCGGAAAATAAAAGATACTACCATCAAAATCAATTCCTGTCGCGCGCACTTCATCTAATGAAGATACGGGGCGACCTTTTAGCACGGCCTGTTGGGGCTGTTGCATAGGATAATAATTTTGCGGTGCCCGGACTGGTTGCTGTCCATAGCCTTGATACATATTTGGTATTTCCTTTCATATTTAAAATTGGGAAGAATTTTTCCATCCCTCATTATTATATGAAAAATCTCTTATGTGCTTTAAACACTTTTGTCCTAATTAACAAAAATTTTTTTCCAAGTTCTCGTTGAATCTACCCCATACGATCTCTTACCTGCCTTGCCGCATAAAAAAAATAAGCCCTTCGTCTAGCTTTTATACTAGGCGAAGGGCTTTTCTTACTTATTGTATTCTTTATTGCACTTTTTAACCGCGCTCTCAATGAAACTATTAATTTCATCAGTAATTGCGTAGCCAAGCTCCTTTAGCTGATCTTCAACATACTTCTTACGAATAACCCCCGTTGGATCATCAGTCTTATATAACTGGTCAGCCGCTGTAACAAAATTCTCAATTAGCAAAATTACTTTAGCTGTTCCCTCAGAACCGATCTTAGCTTCCAGCCAAGCCTTAATCTTGGGGACCAGATAGGCAAACAGCGCGACAATCGCAGCCGCTAAAATCTTGCCTACAATAGCAATAATGTCGTCCATTTGTTATCTCCTTTCTTAATAATTTACAGGCCCAAAAATACTATTATAACTTAGCCACCACTGAAATTCATCAGCGGTGTGAAAATCAAGCACAATTTCGCGATATTCCTCTTTATACCAACCTAGCTTGTCGCACCAAACTAGCCATCTCTTACCATCTTTCTTAAAGTAGAGAGTGACATCTGCGCCTCTTGGTGTTTCTACCACAAGGCCATCAAATACCTCACCATCGCCCGCAATGATTATACTATTAATATCATAGTATTCATCACTGTCTGTGTTGTAAGGAACTAGTTCTTCGCCTAAAATCCATCGGTTCGGGGAATCTTTTGCTAAATAGTGGGAATTGTTTTCTGCGCTGGAATTGTGCTTGTTGTTTTTCATTTTGAAAAAACTCCTTTAAAATTATAATATATTTTAAAAGGCGGACTAAGCCCCCTTTTAATCAAGGTAGGAGAGGATTTTATTTCTTTTCCCATCCTCTAATTATATTATAACATAAAATTTTTAAAAAGTCAAATATGATCGGACAAGCTAGGTAATTATTTTTATTAATTTGTTGCACAAATTTTTGCTAAAATTTTTGTGCAAATTATACAAAATTATTGAAAGTATGGTAAAGAAGTTAATTCACTCAAAGCTTCTCATAAAACATTCAATTCCTATGCTTAAATAATTTATTTAAATTTTAATTGGATTGATTAGGTTTTTGGGGAAACAGATAATAAGTTAAATTTTTATTTCTATTGAATTAGAAAGAGAAAATGTAGTTAAGTTAGGTTAGACGCAGAAGCCCGGCAACACCCCACGAGAGTAGGCCGCGCCGTTGCCGCCCGCCGCGCCACTGGTGAGGACACGACAGAAGCCGGCGCCGTTCCCAGCATAAACAGACCGGAGCCACCAGCTGACAGCAGTCGCAGGGCTTTCCCAGGAGCCTGCGACCTTGGAGTTTCCTGCCTTAAAATAATCGTATTGTACTTGACTATTCTGCTCGTAACTGCTTGCATAAGTTTTTGCACCAAACACTTCCCATTCGGCAAGCAAGAATAAATAATCTGTAGTTGCTGTAACCGCCGATGAAGGATTGGAACTACCTCCAGTATTATCTGAATACTTCGTACAACTCTTCATTTCTGCTCGTAAGTCAGTAGGCAATGCAGCTAAGAAAGTATTTTCAACGGATTCGGTCGGAGTGCCAGTATTGCCAAGGAAAGTTTTACGCATATAACTGTTATTCCATCCACCACTATTGGTATTACTTGTATTCATAGAACACCAACCAGTGGCAGAAACTTGTTTATCATAATTAGAATCAGTCATACCGCACATATTGTCGCCAGACTTGCCAATTAAGAAGTGAATACGGTTATTTCCTTCTTTACCTGAGTTGTGATTGATACCCAGAATAACCGCATCAACAGTTCGGTTGACGGTAGTGTTACCAATCGTTCCATTGATGGTGATAGATTTAGTGTCACCGGGTTTGAAGCCATATTCTTCTGCTTTATTAGCGTCACTAATTTGACGGATTTCCGCCCAAGTATATTCATTGAGGGTCTTACCCTTCGCGGGTAGGGGTTTAGCATTAGCAGTAAACCACTTCACAAAGTCTTCATTGCCAGTGTATTGAACTGGTGAGGTAAAGGTAATAACGCGGTAGGCTTCATTTGTATACTTCATTAAATTTGATGCACTAGATAATGTTGCAACAGTTGTACTATCATATAATAGTGATTTTCCATCACTACTAAAACTTATACTCGTATAACTATTACCATTTGACGTAAAGCCAGAAGCAGATAGTGTGCCAGATGGTGAAGGTAGCATACCGCTGTTCCATACCCAAGTCCCTGTAAGTGGTAGCCGCACCGCATTATCTTCAAGCCAAGTGAGAAGATCTCCAGTTGCGGGCTTCGCAAGAGTGATTTGACGATAGTTTGTATTTAACCAACCTGGATTTGAAATAGACTGCCAAACCGAAGTCGTATCATACCATATATTATAAGATTGCATAAAATCCCTCCTTTTTAACCTGGAATAAATTGAATTTTATTATATTTTTTATTATTACTGGTAAAAGATACATCAAAAACAACAGGATCCGCCTCAGGTATCAAACTAGCAACATCAGGCGAAGCGCTAATCAGCCACTGTTCGCTTGTACCTGGTTTTTGTAATAAGATTGCAGGCGAGCCATAAATAATTGCCATAAATTTTTTCTCCTTTTGTTTGAGATTTTTGAGGTTTTGCTTAGGGGATTTAATTATTTTTTAACTGAATTGGTTAGAATTTTTTGGGGAATGGAATTTTTTGGTGGTTGAAATTTTATTTTTGTTAAATTAAGAGGGGAAAATGCGGTTAAGTAGGGAGATTAAATACAGAAGCCGAAAGCGACGCCAAAACTGTAGTCGGCGCCGAAATAGTCGGCGCCGCCGTTGCTGTTGACAGTACAGAAAAAACCGCTGTTGCCAGAATTAGGAGAACGCTCCCACCAGGCGCCAGCGGAGCCACTTCTGTTCTTCACCTTCGAGTTGCCCGCCTTGTAATAGGCGTACTGCGTTCCTTCTCCAGAAACGGAGTAGGTGGTAGAACCGAAGATTTCGATTTCAGCCAGCAGGAAGCAGCTGTCGGAGACCGTCTCCGTACCGCTTGAAGAGCCGCCGCCAGTACCGGAAGCCTTATTGACCGGCTTGATGGCCGTCTGCCACGCTGTGGGTAGATACCCCTTCATAGTAGCCATTGTCGAAGTGCGCATAGCACTGCTCTTCCAGCCGCCACTGTTGGTGTTGGAACTGTTCATCGCATAGGCCGTCGCAAAGCAGTCGTGCATCTGGAATGTGATACCCGCCCTGGTCGTAGCGGTTATTTTACTATATGCAGACGGAGAGGACAGGTGGTCATGGTTGAAACCAATCACATCAAATGCATAATCCGTGCCATTCAGAGAAATAGCTACCTGGTCACCAACGCTGATTTTTCTGTGAATTTCCTTGTAGTCCACATACACCACCAGGGTATCGCTGGTAATGGCGACAGTATCTGATATGATCTCACATAGCACAGATAGAGTAGCAGGATCAATACCAGATATGCCATCCGTATAGATGACTCCTGACTAAGGGGTTAAACTCGCAACAGGCATGGTTGGGTTCCCCATCACATAAATTCCTTTGCCTATAATTTTACTCAAATAAATCTCTCCTTTCTAACTAGCTGCTTTTCAAGCAGCCAATTTTGTTTTACAGAGTTGCGGCGAGGGGCTGGCTCGCCGCGCAGTTTGTTTAAGATTGTTGTGTTGCATTTGCCTCAAGCCATTTTATAAATTTAGTATCGGTTGGCTCCTCTGTTAAAGTAATCGTGCGATATTTTTCAGGCGTCCAATCTGCACTATATGGTGAACTATCAGCAAACCAAACATTATCGCCCTTCTAAACGCTATCATCCCAAGTACTATAATAATATATAGCTCTAGCGATTTGTTCCATTACAATAAAATCTTCCCCATTGCTACTAAATTTAATGGGAGTAGGCCCCATATACCCTGTAGCATTATATGCAGTTTCATTGAACAGCCATGTCGTGTTAATTAGAGGGGGGGGGGGTGACTTCCTTACATTCAACTTGAATATTCAAATCCGCACTCGGTTGACCGCCCTTCGCGGCCGCAGTAAATGTCCCATCCTCATTAGCAATAGCTAAATAACCTACTTGGTCATCAACCATTTGCTGATAGGTATCTGCGTCAAACATAATATCTACCTTGGTATTCGCTGTACCACCAGAGATAGTTACAGTTTGCGTGTAAGGTCCATCTCCTGCCCAATTTGCGGCGGGGAGCGTGATATTCAAGATACGAGACTTCGGTGCTTCATCAACGTACTTCTTCGTAGCGGGTTGATAGTCTGCTGATGGTGTATATATTGTAGTATTAGTCTTCGTTAATACTAGAGAAGAGAGAACTTCTCCATCAGCATTTTTTACATTATCTAGAAGGGTCACCGGATAAATGGGTGACCCAGTTTTTGGATTAGTTAAAGTTGTTGCCATTTTATTACTCCTTTCAACTCATTTTTGTAGCCATTATAGCAAGTTTCGTTTGCAAACCCTCAGGAATATCCTCTTGGAAAATAATTAGACGTTTATAAGGAAGTGTCCAAGTCTCACTATAACTATTTACAAGTTCATTATCAAAATATAGCATAGAAGTATTCCCATTAAAGCTAATCTGATTATATTCCACGCCATTGCAAGTGAATTTTACATCATAAGACCAATTCTCACCAAATGGTTCGATAGAGGACTTGAGGTAATAACCATTACCAGTGGAATATGGGAAAGCAGAAAGATCCATAGTAAATGCGGGGCGAACCGCGCCAGCAGAGCCAACGCCAGCGCCGTCGCCCAAGCAGCCATAATCACCGAACACGCGCCAAGCGTAGTCAGAGTAAACAACACGCGCAGAGCTTAACCACCAATACCGACTTACTTTACTCGTCTCATTAGTCCACATTCCCATTAGCTCATTACTAGTAATACAAACCTTACCAAAGTAATCAAATATATCCTTTAAATCAAGTACAAAAACATTGCGGTCGCCCACCAGGATGCTGTCTGTCAAATCAGCATTATCATAGTCAGAATCAGACCAATTATATTGATACTGATAAGTATATGTAGTAGTATTAGGCTCATCCGGTGTATCGTAATGCTTATACATATACTGAGTGCGGGATTCAGACACTATCGCGGCTTTTGCAGTTGTAGATAAGGTATTATACCAAGTAGTATTGAGATAAGTATCCAGGTCACTTCCCGCGTATAATTGACCTGTAGCACCATTAGTAAATGTACCTGTTTTACTTGTAGCATTATAGGTTTGTGATGTAGAAATATCATCCATCGCCAAGCATTGTACAGTCCCACCTCTTATATAATCCTCAAGTATTCTATATGGTTTATCCCCTCTACCATCTAAGTCCATATAGATTATAGTGCCTTTTGCGAGGATCAGCGGCTCAGCATTAGCAATAAACCATTGATAGAAATCTTTAGGCACCATTTGCGTATCAGTAAAAGTGATTATGCGATAGGCTTGATTTGTCCAATCCGCACCGGCACTAATTACTGTAGTAGAGTCATACATTAAAGCAGTTAATCCATATCCCGTATTACCAGGATTACTAAATTCAGCAGAAATGGTAGTATAAATAGCATTATTTGATGTAAAATTTATACTACTAGCAATAATAGAAGTAGAGATAGGATAATCTGCTATGCTGCTATTAAACTTCCAAGTTCCACTAATAGGCACTAACTTAATAGCATTTGCTTTAAACCAAGTTGCAAAATCTGGTTTAGCAGAAACAGAAACGGGTGAGGTAAAAGTGATAGTACGATAAGCTTGATCCATCCAGCTGTTGGCAGAAGCTCCATACACTAAATGATTTATACTCTCACTGCTGTTCGCATAAAACATCTGATAAATATCCGCAGAGTTTGTGCCACCCGACATGGTGGTATAAGCAACATCATTACTTTTAAAGGCAAGACCTATCCAATTAAAACTATCAGTCGCTCCAGTAACACTATCTATTGTACTATAAAACCGCCATGTCCCTTCAATTGGAGGCTCACCACCCATACACTCAATCCAATTACCATTAACTTTACTAAACACTTGTGCAATGTTTTTCCAAGCTCCGCCAACATTAACCGCACCACTTGTTGCAAGCTTCCATTCGTCATCCACTCTCACTGGCAAAGAAAACGTAGGAGCAATTTCAACAACAGTAATTCTTGCATAACCATTTCCAGTATGGCCAGTTTCAGTAGCGCCACTCGTAGAAGGAAAACTAGTATTACCAGCAATTGTACTAGCATCAGTTAAATAATAAGAACTATTCAATAAACAACCAGACGGATAATTACTTGCGGTTGAACTTGTATAAACGTATCCACTACCGCCACCATTATAACTTCTATAATTCGTAGAGTCAGAATGCTGCTGAATAGCACCGCCGCCATACCAGCCACCACCAGCACCACCAGATGCATATTTATAATTATATCCTGAGATATAGCCATTTGCGCCCTGTCCAAACGAACCACTGGTACCAGCTGAGGTTTGTGTTCCGCCATATCCAGATATAGAAGAACCTCCTGATGTACCACCACCATATTTTGTAGTTAGAGCAACATCAGAAGCAGAACCGCCACCGCCACCAGCGACAATTACACGAGCATAAAGCGAATCTTGTTTAATGCGGAAATCGGTACCACCGCCGCCTGCTTGACAAGTAGACGAAGTTCCACTATAACTATGCGGCCGAGCTTGACCACCGCCATTAAATCCACCCGCAATTGCTGCACTAGTACTACTTGAAGAAGTAGGCTGTCCGCCAACATAAACATATAAAATAGTATCCTCAGCAAGAGTTAAAGTACCTACTGAGTAACCACCAGCGCCACCCGTATAGGTCGAATAAGTTCCACCTTGAGCACCCCAGCATTGTAGTTTAAATTTACCAGCGGGAAGCGTAATATTTTTAGCGGCACCAGAGTAAGGAATATTAATTATATCTCCGACGTTAAGTTTCGTAGAGGAAGTGATATTAGAAATATCATAGATAACTCTAGTGCTAGAACCTTCAGATGCCATATATTATTCCTCCTCACGCCTCATATTTTAGCCAAATATCTCCATTATTTCCACCAGTAGGATCACTTGTTGAAATAAACACATTTCTGACTTGCGCGACCGTGTAATCTGTGTTACTTTGCGCGGTTAGCTTACCAACCATAGTGCCGCCAGTCTTATCAAGTTTAGCTTGAATGTTACTTTGTACCGTTTCAACGGCGGTTTTATTAGAGTTGACGGTTGTAGTAAGCGTATCCACAGAGGCTTTAGTTGCATAATACTCAGGTGCATTGCCACCAAGTGTATCAGCATTAACTGTTTCAGCTACGGTTTGTTGTTCTTCATCTGTAAAACCGACTGCGCCATCAACCATATCTATGGTTAATGCTACTAATGAAACCTCGGCCTCTTCTGCTGCGGTAATATTACCCGCGCCATCGCCTTGGAGAATACCAGACGCTGTAATTGCGGGCTGCTTCGTATCAAGTGCCGTCTGCGTAGCAGCAGAAATGGGCTTATTTGCATCGCTCGTATTGTCCACATTGCCTAAGCCAACATCACTTGCCGCAAGCGTCACCGCGCCCGTCTTGCCTGCAACGCTAGTAACAGTATTCTTTTGCGCCCCTTCTTCAATACCACCTAATTTAGTCTTTTCCGCGGTAGTATAATCTTCCGTGCTTAGCCCTTTACCAGTTACTTTATCAACCTTGCTATCAATCTGACTCTGCACATTTTCAGTAACCCCATCTAAAACGCCAGGAGTCTAACCCGTTAAAATACATTTAACTGCCATTTGTAATCTCCTTTCTTAAATAAAAAATAGGGAAGAGCGCATACTCTTCCCTAATCAAAACTTCAATCAGAGAATATCTTACCCTCTAATATTCTTAAAAAATCTCTTAATCCCTTTAATCTCTTTTGTCCAAACTTTTTTACTGATGATCTGTTACAACAATACTTAAATCTGCACTCGGTAACTTCCTCGCAACCACTGTCAGAGTCTTATTCTCTACATCAGCCTCTACGGAATCGAGCAATGCAAAGTCAGCGGCCAAAGCTCCCACGGCGGGGCTGATTACAGGCGGTACGTTACCAGCATAGCCGCATTTTAATCCAGCTAAATTAACAACTTGCTGAAACTTACCTTCACTTTCAGCCCAATTTCCCACAGCAAGAGTAATCACATTTGCAACAGCTCTATCAATCTGCAACCCTTGACGCGCACCCGCGAGATCATTCGCACCAGTGCCACCATTTGCAAGTCCAATAGTTTCATCTTTTGTTAAAATATTTGCGGCGGTCAGTTCTTCGTCGCCGTTTTTCAGCGCTCCCGCAACATCAGCTTCTTCCGCATTTAAACAAATTCGCTCATTTGCCGTATCCACAAACATTTTACCATTATCTGTTAAAAAATAATTTTTACCTTCTTGAATGGGAATTGTAGTATTCAATTCCGTCTCAGTTCCATGAAATTGTTTAAAAAGTGCCATTTACTCAATTCCCTCCAATCTCACTAATCTTACCAATAGTCAAGGCATTTTCTAACACTGCGAGTCTAGCCTCAAGCGCATTAACATATTCTGCGCTATAAACCTTAGAACTAGCTGTCGCATCTTCTACTTTAGTATTAACGATCGCACCACCCATACCACCAGAAAGTTGCACTCTTTGCCAGGTCGCATTGACTTTAAAATACCAGTATGAAACCGCATCGTTCTCTGCTTTTTCATAGGTAACCGCAACCAATTCACCAGCTTGCGGGTCTCGGCCCCGCGATGTCAGTTCAGCGCCAACCGCACTTAAAGTATCTTCAGGCACTTGTTCCGCCGTAATAGTTTCAGTCGCAATAATATTTAATGGATTACCAACTTCACCCTGCGGGCCTCGGATATTGACGGTAGTAGGGTTAGCCAACTCGCCGCTACTATTATTACTCCAACTTAAATCACCATTACTTGCAACAGTAGGCAAGAAATAATAACCTCTAGGGCCTTGCGAGCCGCGCTTGCCCACTAGGTTATGGAAAGATAAACTATACTTCGCGTGCTGAGGATCGGTTGTGCCTGAAATAATTTCTGCACTCGGAGTAGCAGTTTCGCTACTACCATCATCAACCGTAACCCCAGTAATCTCAACAGTACCCCCATCACCCTTTGGCCCTTTAATATTTACAGTTGTAGGATTATCTAATCCACCATTATTAATCCAGCTTAAATCACCGGTAGCCGCAACCGCAGGAGTAAAATAATAACCAATATCACCTTTTACTCCTTGTTTACCTACAATATGGCTAAAAGCTAGCTCAAAAGTTCTATTTTCTGGAGTACCGCCCGCAGTAACCGCGCACGCAGGATCGCCAGTCTCGACACTTGTGTTATCCACCGCCGCAGTCACCGCGGAAATAGCACCCGGATTACCTTTGAGGTTTTTAAACTCAAAACTAATATCCGCATTGCTCTTATCTCCCGTGAGCGTCGCAGTTACTTGCGGAGTCCCTACATTTTCATCGACCGCCGCAGTGACACTTTTAATCGTACCAGTTGAGCCTTTAGATCCATTTTTAATAGCAATAGGTCCAACTTTAGTGCCATCGCTCTTAACAAACGTAATAGAATTTGTTCCACCGTCCTCGCTTGAGGTAGTTTCCTCTACACTTGTTATATCTACACCATTTTTGATATTATAACTTTCAGTGCCCGTAGTGCCATTAGAGTACTTTACTTTAAATGTATTATTTCCGCCACTCGCTGTAGAAGGAGTGTACTCAATGCCCGCGAAACTAATACCTGTATCTCCTTTTTGACCTTTAATGCTTTTAGTCGCAGGATTTGTTAAACCACCGTCATTAGTCCAACTAATTTCACCCGCGTCAGAAACAGAAGGGGTAAATGTTACCCCACGAGGAATTTTTGTTTGAAAAGATAGCTCATTCTTTAATGTGCCACCGCCATATACAGGAATTACACTCGGTTTAGTGGTTGGTGATACTGACTCTGTAGTATTCGCAGTTCCTGCCTTTAGACTAGCGGGCATTTTTAATCCAATTTTGGGTTTAGCAATAGTAGAAGAATCTATCACCAATTGCGGCGAGGACCCGAACGGAAGGCTAGCATCAACGCTCCCCGCGACAAATAATGGATAATTAACGGTTAAATCACATATAAAATCATAAATATAGCCGTTATCCCATTGTTTCTTCCACAGAGTGGCATTATATGATTTATCGCCATCTTTTTCACGATTTTCAGTAAATTTCGTTGCGTTAGGGTCTCCATATGACACCAATACATAGTCCCCCGCACGCACCTTACTTGCATCATCAGCCGCAATATCAGCGTCTAAACTAGCTTTACTATCAAAAATTCTTGCAATAGTAAAATCTTTACCAGCGGGGCCGCCATAGAAGGAAAGCATACTCATACACTCACCTCACTTGTTATAAATAAAGTCAATAATTACATTTTGCAATTCTTGACCAGCCACAAATTTAATTTTTTCAATAATAATATCATCATCAAGTTCATAAATTCCAGTATTGCCTACTTGAATATTTCTACCATCAATAACCATTTTAGTATGCGGCGGAGCTTGCACACCAAGTTTAGTGACCTTCGCATTACGGTAAGAAACACTTTCCGCGAACTGTCCAAACAGATCACTCGTCATGTCTAGATCCCCGATCCCCGCGACCACCGCGCCATTTTTATTAGTAGAAACTTCTGAACTTCTATTATGATAATCTTGTAAACGATACACAATTTGTCCTATCTGCATATCTTAACCTCCTTATACTCTTGTTAAAGCCTCTGTCAAAGTAATTGACATTGTGCCATTATATGTTAAAGGTAATGAATATTGAGTTATTACATAGTTTCCTTGAATACCATTCTCACGGTTTTCAAGATAAAGCATATTATTAGGTTCATACCAATATCTTGGTAAACAAGAGATAGAAATCGTAGTATTATACACGAGGTATTGATACAATAGGTTTCTAATCTCATCAAACGCAGATGAACCTGTTGAACTATTCACAAAACTAGATTCTACTTGCGGCGAGAGCTGGAAAAAGTAATTAGTCTCATTAGCCGCACAATACTCACGAACCTTCTCACTCGCGTCTTCTGCATCTGTATATTCAATCTCTAGCAAGTCAGCTACTTCTTGATAGTCTGGAATAAAAACAATAGGTGGAATCTGCTTGGTAAACAAGATATTAATACTATCATCATTTACCACTTTCATGCGGCGACCGATCTACGACACCGCATATTTACCCACTGCGCTGGTGGTATCGATGAAGTCTATCCAGAACACTAAGCTAGCGGGGTCTTCTCTCACGCTGGGACTCCAATAGTTATATTCAGGATAATCCGCATATACCCAGTCTTTATTGTCTGGATCGTAAAGCGTCCGCCAAAAAGCTAGCATCTCCGCGTCATATGGCTCAGTAGATTGTGCTTGCGCTTGACGCTCCAAGGCGTTGCGATAAATCTCTTCACGCCACTCCTCACAAGGGCTAGCCGCAAGCTCCTTAGTACCATCGGGCTTTGTGTTATCATCAGTATATAAATAATTAATCACATCACCCGCATCGTCAACTACTGACCACATATACTTTTTACACTTGTTAAGCACAGGTTTTTCATCAATTACTAAACGATAATGAATATCTACCCCACTTGAATTCTTACCCCAGACCACAAAGTCATTTTTAATATCTTCATATCTAGGACTACGCGTCAAAGACACCAAAGTATCAGAATCTTTAATCTCGTAAGCCGCTTCCGTAGAGTACGATTGAATATAATCTTGCGGGACCAGGTAAGCGAGAGGGCTGACCGTATTTAGATAATTTTTCTTTTCTTGGAAGATGAAACGTCCATCTAAATCAAAAAAATATTCATAATTACCTAAAACTTGACAAATTTTATCAAGTAAATTAACTACTGTACTACCCGCCGCAAGCACTAATTCTCCAGGGTAAGTAAACGAAGTGAACTCATATCCTACATCTTGTCCATAGACATATTTCTTGGTATGAACCGCATCCTCTGCGTAAGCAAATGAAGCATAGTTCTCCGCAAAATAAATAGGCTTGCCACCAATATATTTAATAAGTACCTTAGCAACTTTTTCTAAATCGTTAATCACAATATCATGCAGAGGAATTTCTCCATAATGATTAACTGACTCTTGAATAATCTGATAAATCGTCGGATAATCTATCTTATAGTCCCCGTCGCCTAGATCTTCAAATATTTCATGAAATGTAACTGCGGTAGGCAGAGTACCACCCGCGGTACCATCTAAAAGTGCCATCTTGTCCTTGCCAGAAATATTAATCGTCCAACCAGATGTAGATTGATTTATACTGGCACTTGATATAACATAAAATCCGCATTTAAACCAAACAATATCTCCATACTTTTGATAATCCGCAAAACCATTCTTGCGGCCAATGTAAACTTTTACCTTCTTATTGATTGCAATTTCATTGTCTAGGCTCTCAATATTCGCAGTTTCAGGTTTTGCCACCATAGATAGAGATAGAGTGCGGCGAACCGCAGACGCGCCATTAGCCTGGATTGATCCGCCGGATACTCTACCTTCTATGGAGGAAAGAGGCCTTTCGTCAAAAGTATATGTAACGATTTTTGCGTAAGTTGTCTGTATTTTTTCATTTACAAGTTTCTCAAGAAAGGTATTATCATACATTTTAATTACCTCCTTGAACAATTCGCCGCACTAAACGAATCTTGTAATTTATAAGCAAAGGTTTATCATTCACAAGAACAATCTCACTCAGTTTATCTTCAATTGGTTGTAGACGATATTGTGCTGTACTGCCAATGTAAACACTGCTACCATCAACCTCAAGCACAACACCTTCAGCATTTTGTAAACCAATAGTCTCAATGCCATCAACCGCAAAAGACATTTTCCCATCGGCGGTAACATAGCTACCATCAGATTGCTTAGTTAAAGCTACTCCGTTATTATAGGTGTCTGCCGCACGCCGCATAGCATCCGCTGCAATCATCTCAGTAATACTCTAGTTTTCACCACCGCCAGCCGCGTGATTAATCTGGCCCCAATCACGATCAATGTACTGAGTACGAATAACCGCTTCTGTAACTTCCTCTAAAATACGTTCAACGGAATAATCAAGCTGAATTGTAGCCGTAGACTTTAATTTAATAGAGGTAATACCACTATCCTCTAGTCCGGCGATAGTATACTCTTTACCACTTGCTACATTAATTTCTGTGCCATTAAGTAAGAAGGTTACAATATCAGGGGTATTAGAGTCATTAGCTAGCTTAAGAGTTCTTAGGGTGGTTACTTTATACTTATAGCCATTAATTTCCGTCTCTTGTTGTTCACGAATCTTATCAAACAATTCAACAGTAGAATCAAAAGTACCTACAATCTGACCACGGGAAGCTTGCGCTTCTACCTTGGATACATCTTGCCACTCGCTTGATCGTAGAATACCTAGATCTTTTAAATTAGATAAGGTATTTTCAGCTACCTCATAAGCGGTAGTAGAAAAACTATAAATCATGCGGTTGAGGCTTTGCTGCGGTGATAAGGTAGCTCCTGTGAGGGCAATAATAATATTCTTGTCTGCCTCGGTAGGAGTCTTGAATAATTTATATTCTTTATCATTTAGGAAAGTTTCTACCTTATGCCTAAATTCACGCTCAATCTGCACAGCTTCTGCGGTAGGATTAGTAGATAAAATCTCAAAATCCTTCTCCATGAATAAATTTTCTTCATCCATGTAGGCTGAAACTAATGCGGATAAAGGAAATTCAGCATAATAGGCATGACCGTTATAAGCAATAGTAGGATAAACTGAACCTATTGTATCAAGCTTACCTACAAGTTGAGTGTGTTTAAAACTACTTAATGAATTATTAAAGTTTAATTTAATTTGAGTCCCCTTACCGCAAAGATACGAATACTCAAAATTCACATTATGCGGGGACTGGTCTTGCGGCAATAGTAACTCACTCCGCGCGTTATTAGTTTGCTTGCGCTGAACTGCATATTTATACCGCTTGCCGCACTCAATGTAATAATCAGTAAATACTAATTCATCTGTCAATTGTTTACCAACATACGTCAGATAGGCAACATCATCCCAAATTTGATAATTAGTATCTTCATCAGAACGAATAATTACATAATTACCGTTTAATTCTTCCGTTGATGTTAGCCGCACTTGAATCATAGCATTTTCAATACAAGCTACAGATGTACTATCTACATCAATAGAAAGGTTAGTTAATTCACCAACCGTGCTTGAGATAATCTCAAAGTCATATGATTTACTCTCTGCCGCATAATCGTTGTTAGAAACAATAGAAAGGATAACAGAATATGTGTCATACTTGGGCAATTGCTTACGGAAACGGTACTGCGGCCGCGCCTCTGTAGAGCCATTATACTGGATTTCTCCAGAAGACTCTACCAATTCCCCATCATGATATAGGTCAAAGCGATAAGTGTTTAGATATTCAGATTCGCCGGCCGCAAACTTTACATCACCATAAAAAGTAGGCATGGTTTCTGTCTCGCTGTGAATAGCAGAAATCTCGTTGGTATCACTATCTGTTGTTTCGCCGTTAAGGATTTTAACTCGCGGCGGGGTGATAGCCTTAGTAATCATTACATTGGACCACTCGGATTTCTGGCCAGAAGAATTTACTAGTCTAGCTTGAATTTTATATAGCTTACCAGCCGCCCAGTGCCCAGATTTTAACTCTCCTTTATTAATAGAAAAGCTATCTTTCATCGCGGATAAAGACAAAATACCTACAGTATTATTAACTACATTACCATTGGTATCTTGTGCGTTTACCTTGACTTCTATGTTAGTTATATCCGTTAAAGAAGCTGCTTGCGGCAGCGTGTAATATACAGTCAGTGCATCTTGGCTCGCCGCGAATGCGGGTTGACTTGTCCGCAAAATTGGCGCAAATAAAACTGCCATAGACGTGCCTCCTTTATCTCATTTTTATTTCCTATATATTTTAAAAAAACGATTGAATAGATTATCTAGTTTTGTCCAAAAAAAATAAGGGCGGAAATTAATCCGCCCTCAGTTTATGAATTATTCCATGCTATGATTGCCGCATTAAGCGCAGATTTTAATGAGGTAGTTCCGTTAAACAAACTGGCTAAAATTTCTGACCCAATCGTTTTTGCATCTGGAAGAGCACCATGCTCTGGTATATTATATATAGCATTACGAACCCCATTGTATTCTGTGGCAGTAATTCCCTGTCCGGAAGACACCATACTATAAGTATATGTTACTCCTTTTGCCGCCGATATTTCTTTTATTTTAGCTTTTAATCTATTCCATCTCTCAGCAGTTAAATTAGTTACAGGCAATCCTTTTGCAATAATAGATGAATCCGTTGTTCCATTATTTCCATCCCAGTAAAATGGATCAATATGATGCTTCCAAATGGCATAATATGTTGCATCAGTTGCACCGACTGTAACATAGCCATTTATTCCATAGGTCGGATTATCTGGAGACGTGTTAGGATTAGCACTCCAACCAGCTAGAGTATAATATGCTCTTTGCAAGGGTGGTGTCGCATTAGGGCCATAATCTGCAAACGAAAGAGTATCTCCAACATCCTTCTTGATAGTACGATATTGTAAATTGCCGCCCCATAAACCACCATTACCTTGTAAGGTAATTGTTACTTCAGTTTTCTACCAAACCGCATAATACCTCTGAACGGTGCTATTTCCAACTGTTACCCAGCCGTCTGTATCATACCCCGCCGTCGTAGCTGTATCACTAGCGCTCCAGCCCAAAAGCTTATATCCATCTCTCTTTACTAGCCCAGAAGGAGTTGTAAAATAAAAAGCATCCCCAGGCGTCTACTTTGTATATTCTTTAGTCGTGGATTGAGTATCCTAGAATTTACCCCCATTAGCGCTAAGTACAATAGTTGGAGCAAGCGTCCAAACTGCATAGAAATTATTAACTTTACCGTCCGTTGTCGCGCTGACATCAACCGTACCCGTATGTGCTGTGGCATTACTCGTGTTTGTATATGACCAACCTGCTAATTTGTAATATGCACGAGTTGGTGTAGGTAAATTATTTAAATTAAAAGTGTTACTGACCGTGTTTGAAGTATACCATGTACTAGACGAAGGCATATAATAATCCTATGAGCCGCCAGAGAAATAAGAACCATCTGCGGTTGTCATAGCATGAATACGATATTTGTAAGTTGTTTGTCCTACCGCGGTTAAGTAAATTGTTCGGCTATACCCATTATAATCAACCTATTCTATGCTATCTCGCATAGTAATAACGCCATCATCAATATCAGCAATTGGATATGAAGTACTACCCGCGGAAGTCCCCCAATAAATAGTTCCAGTCCAACCATTAGCATCATTTGTTTTTGAAATTAATCTAAAATATTTAGAATTAGTAAAATCACAGCTTTTATTTGTGGATGAAACGTATGTACTATCACTAAAATAAACTGCGCCCACCTAGCTGGGCCATGTTCCACCAATAGTTAATTTAGGAGTAGTACCTCCACCGCCAGAAGCTGAAAGATATACATCACGATTGCTACCCGTATAGGTTAATTTGGCAGTGGTCATTGTTACACTACCATTTGAAACAGTGGCTAATTGATAGGGGTCTGACATTGCAGAAGTGATATCCCAATATACAGTGCCAGACCATCCACTTGTTACTGTAATTTCAGAAATTGATGCAGTCGCTGAATAGCTTATGGAGGAAGGACTTGAGGTTGCAGTTTTCCCATTAAACGTAACACTAGTTATAGGATTGCTAAAATGAAATGTTGCTAATGCCATTTATTTCACCTCTTAACCAAATACTGCAGTTTTAGTGGTAGAAGTAGCACCATTAATAATATCATCCCAAGATTTATAACTATTTTTATATGTAATGCCACCTCCATTAATAACCGTACCCGCAGATCCCATCGTAATAGAATTACCAACTGCCGCGTCAGATGCAACAAGTTCTTTTATAACTCCCTTTGTTGTATAAATATATTCTAAATCATTACCTTCACCACTTAATTTACTAGCGGGAGCTAAACCATTTAATTTACTCCATTCCAGAGTGCCAGTAATTTGAGCATTAGTGACAGTTAAATTTTCAATTTGACCAGCATCAATTGTTATATTTTTAACATCAATGTGTTCAGCGTCAAGTACTCCAGTAATCTAGCCCGCACCAATAGTAATATTAGCAACATCAATTTGACTAGCACTTAAAACTCCAGTGATATTAGCGGTAGGGACTATCAGCTTACCATCAATAATACTACAACCACCAATTGTACCTGCCGTAGCAATAATTGTACCAGCCACATCTGCATTAATGCATTTCAAATTACCCTCATAATCAACAAGAAATTTTTCACCAATCTAAATAGCATAAGTTCCATTACCTTGATTAACAAGATTAATAGTCATATATTGACCATCATCAGCGCCACTATTTTTGCCAGTAATCTATGCATTTTCACCATCAATAGTAATCTATGCTTTAGTACCAAAAGTAGCTTTACCATCTTCTCTCAACGCAAACGTGTTTACACCGTCTTTATATCCATATAGACCAGTCTTATCTTGCGTAGTATCTTTACCCATTACTACACCAGAAAATTGATTTAGAGTATTTTTACTACCTGCACCAATTTGCGGCGCCAGGATCATTCCTGCATCTTCATCAAGAGTAATAGAAGTTCCATCCCAGCTATTAATAGCTTCATTTCCATAAGGGTTTAAATACATAAACACTGAATGTAATAAATAGTCAGTTTCATTATTCTCAAGGTACATTTTTAATAATCCCGCGGAATTATTTTCACCGGTGTAATGAGAAGCAGGCATTAAATGCTTTTCCCAAACGCCTAGCATAGAACTTAGTGATTCTACCTTACCCTCTTCATCGCCTACTTTAAAAGCAAGAGGCAAACTATCATATTGAGGATTAACACCTGATGAAGAATACTTAATATATTTCGGCGCTTGGTATGTCACAGCCGCAAGGTCTAACTCGCCAACGCAAACATCAATCGGATAATAAGCATATACACTCACTCTATCTTCTGTTTTATATCTTATATCAACTTGCACTTTAACATAAAACCCACCTAATTCTTCTGGCGTATGAGCTTCAGTCCCTGCTTTTCTAGTATAGTGACCGCCATTAGAATATCTATCAGTGCCACCCTCTGACATAACCTTTACATTTACTTTATGATAAATGCCTTGTCCCGCAGTTACAATCTCAGTATTTCTACTTTGCCATGTATAGGAAATATTAAAATCAGCTTTATCAGAACGTTGTTCAATTAAATCTCCATTACAATATACAAACGCTTTAAATGCTAATTGATCGGTTCCCCAGGTTTCATTCGCATATCGTAAAGCTATTTTATCGGTGCGTTTAACCTCGCTATTTAAATCAATCGGTCTAATTAAGCATAAGTAAGTCGTACCATTAGTGCCTTGATCGCCGTCTTTGAGGAAATTAATCTCTTTTTCATAGTCAGCATATGTGCCGTCGAGAGCCGTCAGCCGCACATAAACACTATTATTAACCATAGTATCATAAAACTTGGTTCTGACTTTAAAATGTAGAGAATTATCACTAGCATCTACCCAAATAGACCGCATCATTGAGTTTTCTAACTCTTGTTCTGTGGTAATGGGTTGTTTATTACTATCCAACCACCGCATCGTAAATGTTAATGAATCAGCTTGTGAGGTAGCGATATTGCATTTTAAAATATGCTCAATATCGTCATATTCGCTAACATCATAAATATCGCCATTGGCGTCATAATGAAAAACGTCATCGCCCGTATATTGTAGAATGAAGTTAGGCAAGTCTTCATCTTCTTCTCCAGAGCGATAGTTCGTCCAATTTAGCACTCCGACTTTTGTACTACCATCATAAACATTGCAATAAACCTTAATCCAAGGATATGCGAGATAGGGTGTTAAATCAAGAGAAGAAGACTTGGTATCACCAGTCGCAACGCGAGTTGTATCTGGCAATTCAATATACCATAGCCCACTCACCGCGACATTATCATTTTTCTTATCTTTTATTTCTAAAGTTGTATCTGAGGTCAAATCTAAATATAAATCATATTGACTTATTAAATTAATCAGGGAAATTTCCTTAGATAAAATCTTGTCCTCATTATAAATTACGACTACTTTAAAATTAGTGCTCGCCGCAGGACAATCAGACCGCGATACTGTTATAGTATCAAACTGGTCTTTATAAACCCGACGCCAACCTACGCCCGCAACCTTTTCATATCCCTCACTGCCAATCAAGATACCCGGATCTTCCGCATACCAAAAACAAGAGCAAGAAGATTTGCTCATTAATGATTCGCTACCCGACATTAGCTTGGCTTGAAGTGTTAGACTAGGATAATTATCCGTAAACACCATTCCTTGCGGCGTTGCCACTGTGAGGTAGTATGAAGCATCCGTTAAGTCCTTAACATCAATCCACTCCGCTTTAAAATTGCGGCAGTAGATATTAGGCTGTGTAGAGTTACCTTGCGGATCGTAATCAGCAAATCCTTCTTGGAAAAACACTATCTTGCGGAGGCCGGTTAAATACCGTTTCGGCACAGTCAATAAAATTGTTTGCGGCGCCCAGTATGAATTGCGGTAAGGATCTCCATTAAAGACCGTGGTGTCTAGGGTATACGTAACTTCAGGAGAGTCCTCTTTCGACGTAGTGAAGGTCAGCCGCAAACCATAATTACCAGTTGTTTTAGCATCTATAAATGTAGTCATAAACTCCGCAGAAATACGGAACTCTGTACCACGATTTGCGTATTGTTGAAAAACTGTATCACTTGTTTCTTCATTTGCTTCGAATAGCACAATCTCACTCTTGTGATTTATGCCATCATATGCAATTAAACCCATCTCGCCAGACCAATCTTTCTCATAAATAACAGACCAATCTGGACTAAAAGATTCTTCAATCTGGCTAGCATCGTTGCCAGTATCAATATCACTATTATAGGTATATCCTTCTATATATTTAGTTTTAGAAAAATCTCCCAAAGGAATCTTGACTAAAACATTATCTCCAATCTTGTATTTGGTCTTACCTTGTGAAAAGGCTGACCACACTCCATCTTGATACCTTACTTTATATTCGCCCTTTGCGGCATCTACGATAGAGAATATCTCGCCTGAAATAGTTTTATCGGCTTGATATTGAGATAACTGATTATTAGCTTCATCTGATATAACTTTATATAAGTTATCAGCTAAATTACTCATATCTATTCTCCTTTCTCACGACGGGGTGGGCTGTTACACCCACCCCATTTAAATTATTTAGTATAGAAATTAATGCGTTGAGCAGAGGTTTGAACCAAGGATTCAAGAGCTTCCTTAATTTCAATTGCATCACGCACTCCGGGGAAGTCAGCATTAATACTAACATTTTGTGCAAGTTCAGTGGCCTTGCGATTAAAGTCAGCAAATTGCCCGGAATATCTAGATCCAAATAGCGCTTGACTAGCATTAGAGGCTCCATTAATGCGGGATCGTATTTCCGCAATCATAGAGGGAGCTAACTCGCGAATACTTTGGACTGCCGCAAGCATATTTTTCGTATCCTCTTGATTGAGAACGAGTTCCTTTTGATGGAGCACTGCTAGGCGACCTTCTGAACCCCAGTCACCAGTATAACCGCCGGTATCATAGTGCTTCAATTGACTTCGGCTATAATCAGCGGCAAGCGACTCAATTTGATTTTTCATTCCAGAGGGGTAATTCCACCATCCGCCGCCTTCATAGACGGCTCCATTCATCGTCATGAGTTTATAAGTACGACTACTAGGATCAAATTGACCTAACTGTTTTCTAATACGTCCAGTAGATCCAGCTGATGTATTAGGGGTTGAAGGGTTAGATGAGGTGGTTCCAGAAGAAGCGCTTCCACTCATACCCCCACTTCCACTTCCAGAACTAGATCCTCCACTCCAGCTACCCGTCGCGCCAAGTCTATTAATACTACTTACAGCTTCATTGTATTTTTGCACGGCTTGTGCAGTCTCCGCCGCAAGTTTCTGAATAGCAGTAATGGTATTATAAACCTCAGCCG
>ERZ808246.55-NODE-55-length-96414-cov-46.005241_pt1 | contig 96414 bp, 73 predicted proteins | sample MGYA00521083_ERZ808246 | MGnify/ENA primary metagenome ERZ808246 (study PRJEB31516, sample SAMN03275577) | gut metagenome | biome: mammalia-associated habitat; material: feces | host: Papio cynocephalus | place: Kenya | collected 2012-07-07 ... | reverse complement strand
TCCGCGTCATCCGCGATGCCCCATGTATTGCGCACCGCATCCAGCATGGACACCAAATCGCCCGCCTTGAGTGTGGTCGGAGTACCACCGCCGAAGAAGACAGTGGACGCGTTCGGTTCCGATATGCCTTGTCTCGCCTGCCAATCGCGGACGATCGCCATTTCGCGGATCACCATGCTCGCGTAATGGCCCCGGGACACTCCCTCGCCCATGTCCAAAGCCGTATAGGTGTTGAAATCGCAATAACCGCAGCGGCGCAGACAGAATGGAACGTGGATATACACCTCGAACGTCATGACATACGCCTCCGGAACGCCGCTGCCGTCGCGGAGAACCGCTCCCCTCGCCTACGGGGAACCCACCGGATTCCCCGTTTCACGGCTCGGCGGCGCAGACAGAATGGAACGTGGATATACACCTCGAACGTCATGACATACGCCTCCGGAACGCCGCTGCCGTCGCGGAGAACCGCTCCCCTCGCCTACGGGGAACCCACCGGATTCCCCGTTTCACGGCTCGGCGGCGCAGACAGAATGGAACGTGGATATACACTTCGAACGTCACGTACGGACTCAGCCTTCGGACTTCTGCGCGGCGCGGATCTTGTCCTTGGTGTCGCGGTCATTGCCCGCCTCACCGGTGGACAGGGCCGCGATGAACGCCTCCTGCGGCACTTCCACATGACCGAGCATCTTCATGCGCTTCTTACCGGCCTTCTGCTTTTCAAGCAGCTTGCGCTTGCGGGAGATGTCACCGCCATAGCACTTGGCGAGCACGTCCTTGCGCAGGGCACGGATGTTCTCTCGCGCGATGATGCGCGAACCGATGGCGGCCTGGATGGGAATCTCGAACTGCTGGCGCGGAATAAGCTCACGCAGCTTCTTCGTCATCATCACGCCGTAGCTGTAGGCCTTGTCGCGGTGCACGATGGCGCTGAACGCATCGACCTTCTCGCCTTGGATGAGAATGTCCACTTTGACCAGATCGGCGGCCTGCTCGCCGTCCTCATGGTAGTCGAGCGAGGCGTATCCCTTGGTGCGGCTCTTGAGCTGGTCGAAGAAGTCGAACACGACCTCCGCCAGCGGAATGCGGTAATGCATTTCAACACGCTCGGTGGAGATGTATTCCATGGTACCCATCTGTCCACGATGGTCCTGGCACAGATCCATCACCGCGCCGATGAACTCCTTCGGCGTGATGATGTCGGCGGCCACCATCGGTTCGACGATCTTCTTGATCTTGCCTTCGGGGAATTCGCTCGGATTGGTGACGCGGTGCACGGAATTGTCTTCCGCGGTGACCTCATACGGCACGTTCGGGGCTGTGGAGATCAGGTCGAGTCCGAATTCGCGGTCCAACCGTTCGGTGACGATCTCCATGTGCAGCAGACCGAGGAAGCCACAACGGAAGCCGAATCCCAATGCGACTGAGGTCTCCGGCTCGTAGATCAGCGCCGCGTCGTTGAGTTTGAGCTTGTCGAGCGCTTCACGCAATTCCGGATACTGCGCGTTGTCGATCGGGAACAGGCCGGCATACACCATCGGCTGGGGGTCGCGATAACCGTCGAGCGGTTCGGTGGCAGGATTGACCGCGGAGGTGATGGTGTCGCCCACCTTGGACTGACTGACGTCCTTCGCGCCGGTGATCACATAGCCGACCTCGCCCGCGCCAAGCGCCTTGGTGGGTGTCATGTCCGGGCTGATGACGCCGATCTCGATGGGGTCATGGGTCATGCCGATGCCCATCATGTGCATTTTCTCACGTGATTTCAGCTCGCCGTCGACCATGCGGATATAGGTGACGATGCCACGGTAGGAGTCATAGACGGAATCGAAGATCAACGCACGGGCCGGAGCATCCGGATCGCCTTTCGGCGCGGGAACCTCCGCGACGATGCGGTCGAGCAGCTCGGCGACGCCTTCACCGGTCTTGCCGGAGACGCGCAGCACGTCGGACGGGTCGCAACCGATCAGGCCCGCGATCTCCTCGGCGTGCTTGTCGGGTTCGGCACTCGGCAGATCGATTTTGTTCAGCACCGGGATGATGGCCAGATCATGGTCGATGGCCATATACAGGTTCGACAAGGTCTGCGCCTCGATTCCCTGTGTCGCGTCGACGAGCAGCACCGCGCCCTCGCAGGCGGCCAGCGCGCGGGACACCTCATACGTGAAATCCACATGGCCGGGGGTGTCGATCATGCCGAGCGTGTATTCGGTGCCGTCGACGGTCCATGGCACGCGCACCGCCTGCGATTTGATGGTGATGCCGCGCTCCTGCTCGATGTCCATGCGATCAAGGAAACGATCGCGCATCTCTCGTTCCGGCACGATGCCGCTCAGCTGCAGGATACGGTCCGCCACCGTCGACTTGCCGTGATCGATATGCGCGATGATGCAAAAATTGCGGATCAACGACTGATCGGTGTACCCGGGCTGATTATGCTGCTGCCCCACGCCATCCTCCTCTGGAAATATTCGACGCACACGATTCTAACCGGTAGTGTCGGCATGTCCCTCCGCGACACTCCTGTATGCACTGGCGATTTATCCGCGTGCCATGTTATCATCATCGTTTGTATGTCCTTATAGCAAACGTCGTTTGGAGAAATAGTGGCAAACATCAAGTCGCAGAAGAAGCGCGTTCTTACCAACGAGAAGGCGCACAAGCGTAACGTGGCCGTGAAGTCCAGCCTGAAGACTGCCGTTCGCGCCACCCGCGAAGCCATCGCCGCTGGCGATAAGTCCGCCGCCGAAGCCGCCTACAAGGTCGCAGCCCAGAAGCTCGACAAGGCCGCCGGCGCTGGCGTGATCCACAAGAACCAGGCTGCCAACCGCAAGTCCGGTCTCGCCGTGGCCATCAACGCTCTCTGAGTTTCCATAACTCACAGCATGCAAGAAGCCCCACAGGTCCTCCTGTGGGGCTTCTTCTTTTCATGCTCCGTCACGGACGGTCAATGCCGGTCGGTATCGTCATCGTCCCTATCGGGATGGATGACCGGGCGTTTGAGATATTTGGCTTCGCTCGGCAGATAGGTGTTATGCCGGACCAATGCGCCCGGCAATTGGATGTCGAAAATCACGGATATCAACCGCATGCCCACCATCAGCGCCACAATCAGCACATCCAGCACCACTTCGGCGGCGAAACTGACCACTCCCAGGTTTACGCCCTTGCATACCAGCACCGTCAGCACGCAGCCGACAGCCGAGGGTACCGCATACCAGTGCCTGTCCCGGATCACCATGGGCACCTCGTTGATGAGCATGTCACGGATGAGGCCACCTCCCAATGCGGTGAACATGCCAAGGAACACAGCCGTGGTGCCGGACATGTGGTACATCATGGCCTTGGACGTGCCATTGACTGCGTAAAGTCCCAAAGCCAACGCGTCCAAGGACAGCATGGACCATTTGAGTTTGTTGATCTCAGGATGGATGACCGCCACGGCCACGGCGGCGAGCAGGGCCGTGACGACCAGTCCTTTGTCCGAGACGCCAGCGGGAGGAAGCGCGCCGAGCAGCACGTCACGGATGATGCCGCCGCCCAATGCGGTGAGCCAGGTGGTGACGAGAATGGCGAAAACATCGTAGCCTTTGCGCACGGCGGCGAGCCCACCGACCATGCCGCAACAGAATGTGGCCAGATATTCGATGCCCATGAAGAAGCCGTTGCTTTCCAACGCGATTTCCATGTCCCGCTCCCCTCTCCCTCACACATTCTTCTTTTCCGAACAACAGTCAAAAATAGCACAACGGGGAACGACATCCGCAACGAAAGAGCCAAGAAAAAGCCGAAAGGCGGGATACGAGTCACGCAAGCCCATAACCTCGGCCTAAGAGGCCGGAGCATGTCGCATGATCCGTATCCCGCCCTTCGACGGTATTATGCTCTATCCGTCATCGCGGACAGCCAAACCGGGAATCAGCAGACCTTCCACATCCAGTTGTGCGGATCCTCGATCTCGCCGAGCTGGATGCCGAGCAGCTGGTTGCGCAGCGCCATGGTGAACTCGCCGGAGCCGCCGTCGGCAACGGTCACATCGAACTTCTCGGACTTGAAACGTCCAATCGGGGTGATGATGGCGGCGGTACCGCAGGCGAACACCTCGGTGACCTCGCCGGACTTGATGTCCTCGAGCAGCTGATCCAGGGCGATCATGGTCTCGACCACATCGTGGCCGTTGTCCTGGATGAGCTGGATCAGGGAGCGACGGGTCACACCCGGCAGGATGTTGCCGGTCAGGGACGGGGTCTCCACGTGGCCATCCTTGTGTACGACCATCATGTTCATGCCGCCAAGCTCTTCCAGATAGGTCTTGGTGGCGGCGTCGACGAAGCAGACCTGCTGGCAGCCGTGGTCGATGCCGGTGTATTCGCCCAGCAGGGAGGCCGCATAGTTGCCGCCACACTTGGCAAAACCGGTGCCGCCAGGACCGGTGCGGAACCACTTGTCCTCAACCCAGATGTTGACCGGCTTCACACCGCCCGGGAAGTACGGGCCGGACGGGGAGGCGATCACGCAGTAGTCCACTTCCTGCGGCGCGCGCACGCCCAGGAACGGTTCGGAGGCGAACATGAACGGACGCATGTACAGCGTGTATTCGCGGCGGGACGGAACCCAGTTCACATCACGCTTGACGAGCGCCGCGACGGAACCGATGAAATCGTCGATCGGCAGTTCCGGCAGGTACAGTCGCTTGGCGGAGTTCTGGAAACGCTCGGCGTTCGCATCCGGACGGAACAGCCAAGTGGAGCCGTCGGCGTGGCGGTAGGCCTTCAGACCCTCGAAGCATTCCTGGGCGTAATGCAGAACAGATGCGCCCGGATCCATCTTCAGCGGCGCGTACGGCTCGATACGACGGTCGGACCAGCCTTCGCCCTTGGTCCAGGTCATGTGGGCCATGTTGTCGGAGAAGACCTGACCGAAAGCCGGCTTGTCGATGAGTTCGGCGCGCTTGGCGTCGGATGCCGGGTTGTCGTTCGGGAGCACGGTGAACTTCTCGGCGAGCTTGTCAAGCTCCGCCGGATCGTGATGATTCTGTTCAGTCATTCTTTACTTCTTCTAGTTGCATCAGCCGTCCGAGGACGGCCAGCGGTTATTGGTCTCCGGCGCTTGTGGCGCCGGGTTCTGGTATGTACTCTCTCACACCATAAACGCTTTCGATAACCGGCGTTCGCGATATGAGATAACAAGGGATCACAGGAAAACACAAAGGTCCATGCATATTCTCACAAACACGCATGGACCTTGCGGCATCGACGCTTCACGCGACGGAATCAGACCTGAATCGGAAAACCGGACTCACTGAGCGTCGGCGGCCGGAGCGGCGGCATCAGCAGCGGCGGCAGTGTCATCGGCGGCCGGAGTCTCCGGAACGGTATCTTCCGGAATCTCGACGGTGACGACGGACTCTTCCGGATCCTCGATGTCGAGCACGACGCCTTCCGGCAGAACGACATCCTTGGCGAAGACCTTGGAGCCGTCGGTCAAACCATCGACGTTGACCACGATCTTCTCCGGCAGGTTGGCCACATCGGCGCGAACCTTGAGCTCCTGGATGTCGACGAACGCGACGGCGGCGCCCTTCGGGGTGCCTTCGACGAACACCGGCACCTCGACGTCGATCTTCTCGCCGGCCTTGACCTCGTAGAAGTCGACGTGCTCGACGATGCGCTTCACCGGGTTGCGCTGGACGTCCTTGACGACGGCCATCTTGGTCTCGTCACCGTACTTGATGGTGAACAGGGCGTTGGTGTGGCGCAGGGACAGGGTGGTCTCCTTCATCGGCAGCTGCACGAAGACCGGATCCTCGCCGCCGGCGTACACGGTGGCCGGGATGAGGTTGGCGACGCGCAGACGACGGGCCGCGCCCTTGCCGAACTCAGTGCGGGCAGCGCCTTCAAGAGTGATGGTGGTAGCCATAATCGATATCTCCTTGTGAATCGTTTCCATGTTTCGGCGCATCGACGGGCCGCACGGAAACCCACAAGCTTCCACCACACGCCAAGTCGATAACGGAGGCATAAGCCTCCCTCGCCAAGACAACAGTTTTCTAGTATACCGCATGCCACGACATCGCACGATGCCCGGGACCGTGGAGCGCTCACGACGACGGACACGCGTCAAGGCACGTACAATCATATTCAGACAACACCGACCAGTGGCAAGGAATCGAGAAAATGGCGACGACGCATGACCGTTCCAAACTTATCCGCAATATCCAGCTTGCAGCCGGCATCACGACCGTCGCCGCGACGGGACTGCTCACCACGACAGCGGACATGCTGTTCCGCTTCGCCATCGACACGCAATGGAAGCATTCCATCTTCCACCAAGCGTTGATCGCTCCGGACCGAAAGGAAAAGATGGATCAAGGCGAAGCCAGAGAGGCCGGACAATGGTTCTCCGCGACGCAGCAGCCGGTATCCATCACCAGTCATGACGGGCTCCGGCTGCATGGCCGGCTGTTCGATCCGGACCGTATAGACCCAGCACCGCATCTATACGCCATCTGCGTGCACGGCTATACCGGAGCTCCTGACGAACAGGCCAAATGGGCGCATCGATACGCCCGCATGGGATTCACCGTCCTCGTCCCCTCACAGCGGGCACAGGATTTGAGCGAGGGACGGTATGTGGGCATGGGATGGCTGGAACACAACGATCTGCTCGACTGGATACGTCTGATCGTGGAGAGCGACAACCAGGCGCGCATCCTGCTGTCCGGAGGATCCATGGGCGCCACGACCGTGATGATGACGACCGGAGATCCGAGACTACCGCGCAATGTCGTCGCGGCGATCGCCGAAAGCGGATACACTTCCGTCCGCATGGAATTCATCGACAGCGCGCGCGGCATGTTCCACATGCCGAAGCTTCTCGCCTCGGCATGTGTGGACGCGGCAGGTCTGATCTGCAAACGCCGCGCCGGCTATGATTTCACCGAAGCGTCCTGCATACCGTCATTGAGGCACACAATCATTCCGATGCTGTTCATCCACGGAGGGAAGGACCGCATGGTCAGCCCGCGTTTCCTCGACATGAACTACAACGCCTGTGCCAGCATCGGCAGGGAACGGTTATTGGTTCCAGACGCCGACCACATGGAAAGCTCCGCCGTGGAGCCGGACCTCTACTGGGACACCGTATGCGGATTCATCTACCGTTCATTCAGAATCTGACCGACAGTCGTCAATCGGGTCGGATGGCGCGGGAATCCAAGCGGGATATGGCTCCCGCGCCATCCGGCAAGGCGCCGTCGGCATGGGAGACGGCGTCCGTTTAGTCAGCGCCGCTCCCCCGGATTGCATATCTGCATGGCGACCCCATCCTCCATGACATGGAATCCATGCTTCTGATAGAACGAGGCGTTCTTGCTTTCCTCAGGCATGACCTCGATGTACAGGTAGTCACGGTACTTGTCCTTGACCATGCCCACCAGATGGCCGGCGATGCCCCGGCCCTGATATTCAGGATCGACCAGCACATAATGCATGTACGCCACCATCTCCGTGTCGTCGAGCACGCGCACCAGCCCTACCAGACGCTCGCCGTCCCATGCGCTGAACACGGTGGACGACCCCATCAGCGCCTTGTGCAGACGTTCGGGATACTGGCCGGACACCCAGCCGACCGACAGAAACAGCTTCTGCGTCTGATCCACGGTGAATTTCTTCTCATCGGTATAGGTGATGTCCATTTTTCGTTCCGGTTCCTTTCTTGGTTTTCATCACATTTGTTTCTTCGTCTCTCAGACAATGGCTGCGGGACGTCTTTCAGCGCAGCATCGCCCACGCGCATTCCAGCAGCGACAACCCCAATATGATGTTGACTGCACGGTAATGTCTGCGATACAGACGCTGCAGCAGCACACCAAGCACAATCCACGTGCTTGTCGCGATCACGCCCATCATGACGATGAACGCGCCGAAGCCGGCGAGCGCCGCCGGCGACATGGTGTAGTCGGTGACGAAGCCCGTCAATGCGGTGACGCTGAAGAAATAGATCTTCACGTTCACCAGTTGCGGCAGGAATCCCATGGAGAAGGACATCCGTCCCTCCCCTTGTGTCTGGTTTTCGGGTTTGCCGCTTGCGATATGCCATGCGAGCCATAGGATGTAGGCCGCGCCGGCGTATTTCAGGTAGTGCAACGCGTCCGGCAGCATTGACCCCAGCCCGAGCACGAAGCAAATCGCGAGCGTCTGGATGAGCAGGTAGCCGGAGAAGATTCCCAGGTAGAGCGGGCGTCCTTTGTGCCAGCCGTAGTTGGTTGCGGTGTTGAGGGCAAGGATATTTCCCGGACCCGGCGTGAAGGTGTTGAGCAACACGTATATGAGAAAGTTGCCTAACGCGTATCCGGGCATATCGTTCCTCCTTTGCCGGCTTAGGACAGTCTAGGACCGTGATGGAGGCGTACGGCGCGAGTCTCTTGTCATAGGGAATTCTTATTTCCTATGCTTTCGGATAGTTTGTCGCTATGGGTTTCGATTCCGTCCGCGCTTCATCCGCGCTTTTCCCGTAACGCCTGAGCTTGTCGATGTATGTCGTGGAAAGTTCGGAGAGCGTCTGGCCCTTGTTGGTGATGTATCCGATGCGCATGCGTTCGTCTTCGTCGAGCGGCAGGGAGATGATATCGTCGCCGTGCAGCCTGTTTGGCAGGATGCCTGTGGCTATGGTGTATCCGTCCAGGCCGATCATGAGGTTTTCGATGGCGGCCCGGTCGCTGACATGGATGGTGCGGTCCGAGTCGACGCCGTTGAATGGGTCTTCCGCATAGTCCGCGGATTCGTATCTGCCTTGTATGAATCCGAGTTTCGGGTAGCGACGCAGATCCTTGAGCGAGACATGTCCATATTGGGCCAGCGGATGGCCTCTACGCAAGAACACATGTGGATGGACATCGAACAGTGCATGGAATTCCACGTCGTTGCGCGTGAATTCGGCCGTCAATACGCGCGTGTTCGCTCGACTGAGGTACAGAACACCCAAATCGCTGAATCGGTTGCGCACGTCTTCGATGATCTGGTGCGTCTGCGTTTCGTTGAGCATGAAATCGTATTGTTCTCGTCCGTATTCCTTCACAAGCTCGACGAACGCGTTGGCGGTGAAGGTGTAGTGCTGCGTCGAGACGCAGAATCGTTGCTTGGGATCGGACACACCACCATATTTCGATTCGAGGATGTCCATCTGCTGGACGACCTGTCTTGCATAGCCGAGGAATTCCATGCCTTTCGCGGTCAGTGTGATACCCGAGCGGCTTCGGTTGAATATGCGGAATCCCACATTCCGTTCGACCTCCTTGATGGCATTGGACAGACTGGGCTGAGAGATGAACAACGATTTCGCGGCTTCGGTCATCGAGCCGCGTTCCGCGACCGCAATCAGATATCGCAACTGCTGCAATGTCATCGAATCGACCTTCCGTCCAAATGCTCACATCATACAGGTACTGTAGCAAGCATGGGACAATCATCTGGAATCATTTCGCCGTCACACATCGAAGTGCGCGGAGCCCACGTGCACAACCTCAAGAACATCGACGTAGACATCCCCCTCAACCGCATGGTCGGCGTGACCGGAGTCTCGGGCTCGGGGAAAAGCTCCCTCGCGCTCGGCGTACTGTATGCGGAAGGGTCGCGACGCTATCTGGAAGCGCTGTCGACCTATACGAGAAGACGCATGACACAGGCAAGCCGCGCGACCGTCGACGAGGTGAGGCATGTTCCGGCGGCTCTGGCGCTGCACCAACGTCCATCGGTGCCCGGCGTCCGATCCACGTTCGGCACGATGAGCGAACTGCTCAACAGCCTGCGCCTGCTCTTCTCCCGCACCGGAACACATGTATGCGAGCATTGCGGGGCACGCAACCCGCCCACGATGAACGTCGCCGCCGAGCTCCCGATGCATTGCGCGAACTGCGGAGGACTCATGCACCCGCCATCGGCGGAAGACCTCGCGTTCAATTCCGCAGGCGCATGCCCCACATGCTCGGGCACCGGAATCGTCAGGGAGGTGGACCGCTCCGCACTGGTCCCGGACGAATCGAAAAGCATCGACGACGGAGCCGTGCTGCCCTGGGGATCGCTGATGTGGGACCTGATGAAGCAGGTGTGCGGAGCCATGGGAGTACGCACCGACGTTCCGTTCAACCAGCTCACCGACCAGGAACGCGATATCGTCTTCAATGGTCCCGCCGTCAAAAAACACATCCTGTACAAGCCGAAGAAAGGAGACGATTTCACCGAACTCGACTTCACGTACTACAACGCCGTCTACACCGTGGAGAACGCTCTTGCCAAAGCCAAGGACGAGAAAGGCCTGAAACGTGTGGCACGGTTCCTCAAGGAACGCCCCTGCGGCGATTGCGGCGGAACCAGGCTTTCCGAGCGGGCCCGGCAACCGCGGGTCAAGGGCATCGACTTGGCCCAGGCCACCGCGATGCCATTGGATTCGCTTGTCTCCTGGGTGCGTTCCGCACCGGAATCATTGGAACCGAATATGCGTGCCATGGCCGGCAGCATTTGCGAATCGTTCCTTGACACGTCACGGCGTCTGTTGGAACTTGGGCTCGGGTATCTGTCGCTGGACCGCGCCGGAGCGACATTGTCCACCGGCGAGCGCCAACGCGTGCAGCTCGCCCGTGCCGTGCGCAATCGCACCACCGGCGTGCTGTATGTGTTGGATGAGCCGTCGATCGGCTTGCATCCCGCAAACGTCGACGGGCTGCTTGGCGTGATGGGCGACCTGGTGGCCGATGGCAATTCCGTGGTGGTGGTGGACCATGACACCCGGGTGTTGGCCGAGACCGACCATCTGATCGAGATGGGTCCGGATGCCGGAGCGAAAGGCGGGCGGGTGATCGCGCAAGGAACCGTGCCTCAGGTGATCGGCACTCCGGGATCGCGTATCGCGCCGTTCCTCACGCATGGAGGCAATGTCCATGACCGCGTGCGGACGGTCGTCGGCGATCGTGAGATGTTTTCCGCAGGGCATATCCGTATGGAGACCGGTCGGCTGCACACCGTCGGACCATTGTCCGTCGATATCCCCCGTGGAAGACTGACCGCCATAACCGGGGTGTCCGGTTCCGGCAAGACCACGATGGTGTTGGAGATGCTGCTGCCGGCTTTGCGGTCACGGATCGATGGGTCGCCTTGGCCTTCGCAAGTACGGAACCTCGAAGCGGATGGCGTGGCCAAGGCGCATCTGATCGACGCCACTCCGATAGGTGCGAACATACGCTCCACCGTCGCCACCTATTGCGGTGTTCATGATGATCTGCGCCGCGCGTTCGCGAAAACCGACGCCGCGAAGGCCGATGGTCTGAAGGCGGGGATGTTCTCCTACAACACCGGCAAGCTTCGCTGCACGACATGCGATGGCACGGGGACGATCTCCCTTGACGTGCAGTTCCTTCCCGATGTCGATATCGAATGTCCGGCATGCCATGGCTCGCGATATTCCGATATGGTCGCGGGATTGACGCTTCCCTGCTCTGACGGGAACGCGTATTCGATGCCGCGGCTGATGTCGATGACCATCGATGACGCCATACCCGTCCTGCAGGATGTCAAACCGATTCGGACGAAGCTTTCCACATTGCATGAGCTGGGTTTGGGATACCTGACTTTGGGCGAGCCGACGCCGGCGCTCTCCGGCGGGGAGGCCCAACGTCTGAAATTGGCCAGTGAGATGGGGAGGAAGCAGCATGATGCGGTGTTCGTGTTCGACGAGCCGACGATCGGTCTGCACCCGCTTGATGTCCGAGTGCTGCTGCATGTGTTCGACGAGTTGGTGGCAAGCGGCGCGACGGTGATCGTCATCGAGCATGATCTGGATGTGATCGCGAACGCGGATTACGTGGTGGACATGGGGCCGGGCGGCGGAGAGGAGGGAGGCCGCGTGGTCTGCACGGGATCCCCTTCGCTGGTCGCCGCATGTCCGGAAAGCATAACCGGACGCTACCTATGATCGACGTGTGGCATGGCAGCCGTCTGTTCCTTCATCCGAGGTCAGTTCGATGGTGGGACGGGCAGTTCCTTCCATGCCTGGAGGTGATGCAACGCACGCACGATGTTGCATTGATCGAGCAACGTTCCTTCGGCGGCGCACATGGTGGGATACCACATGCGATGGCGCAGCACGGCTCGCTTCCCCTTGCCTTTGACGAGTTTGCCTTCATCGGAGGCATATTGGAAATGAAGGTGGCTGAGCAGTCCCCCATGTCTGAGCGCGGAACGTTCCGGCATGGGATCCATCGCGACAAGCACTGCGAATGGATCGGAGGCTTCCGCATCAATCGCCTGGAACACATAGCAGGGTTTACCCTCCAACCCTTTATCATGCATATGGTCGAGGCGATATTCATGCGTGGCGACAGGCTTACGTTCTTCGTCCAACCAGGTCAGGCGGAAACCTGCGGCATCATCATCGTCACCGGCCGTCGTCAACCGCTCGATATGCCACCCGCCAATGCGGTCCCGCCGCTCCTTGCCCGAGGTCCTGCATGCCTTCGCCCAGAAACGTCGCGCATCGCCGCGCATCATGATCGCGGACAACGGCTTGGAACGCATGGCTTCCGTTGAGTCCTTCCAAGCACGGACCAGATTCGGGTCACGACTGTCGATCAGATGTTCGAAGCTGATCCAGTCCCCCAGCCAATCGTCCACATTGAAACTCATGCCGAAATGGTCTCCCTTCTTTCCGTGCCCGTCATGGGATTCGTCTTCCAGCGCTATGATGCCGTCGCACCACTGGGCGGCAAGCTCATAATCATGCGTCACGACCAGTACCGCTTTGCCGTTGTCGGCAAGCTTCCGCAAGAGCCCGCCGACCTGGGTCATGTGCAGCCGGTCCAGCCCACTGGTTGGCTCATCCAGAACGATGAAGCGTTTGTCGCTCATCAGCGCGCAGGCGATGGCCAGTCTCTGCTTTTGCCCACCGGACAGGCTCATCGGATGTCGCCGCGCGCAATCCGATAAGTCAAGGTCTCGCAGCACGGCATCGCATCGGCCACGCACTTCGGCATCCATTCCATCAAGTCCCAGCAGCGCCTCCTCGCGAACGCTGTCGGAGAACAGCTGGTAATTGACGTCCTGCATGACAAGGAACCCGGAACGGGTCAAGGCGTTGCGACCGGTTTCCGTACCGTCCAACAGCACCATGCCATCCAATGGGGATGCCAACCCGCATAATGTGCGCGCCAAAGTGCTTTTGCCGGCCCCATTCGGCCCCATAAGGCCGAGGATCTCACCTTCATGAATATCGAAATCGGGAATACCTCGCACGAACATGGGTGTCTTACGGCTCAGAAATCCCCGTTTCGCATGGCCCACGCTCAGACCGCGCACGCCGACAACGGTCCGTCTCCCATCCCCGCCGGATCCGGTACCGGCATGCCGCAGCTTGCGATGCACGGCGAGCTTGTACGGTTCGTCATCGAGAGTACGCAATCCCAATTCCTCGATACGCTGTTCGGGCATCGCCCGGAAATCGGATGCCGCATATTCGCCGCGGATCGCGCCGTGGTCGAACACTATGAAGCGGTCGGCCAGATCCGCGCACCATGCAAGACGATGTTCGGCGATGACGATGGTCATTCCATCGGCCTTCAATCCGGCGACCATATCATGCAGCCGCCGAATCGCCGGCATATCCAGATTACTTGTCGGCTCATCCATAACGATCAGGCTGGGGGCCAGCATAGTCGACGCCGCCACGGCAAGCTGCTGCCTCTGCCCGCCTGAGAGCGTCACGATCCGGCGGTCCAGCAGATGCTCGACGTGGAACCTCTCGGCGACATCATGCACGCGTTGCCGAATCCGCGCGGGAGGCATGCCCACGTTCTCACAGGGGAATGCCAATTCGTCGGTGGAATCGGCGTTGAAGTACTGGGTCTTCGGGTTCTGGAACACGCTGCCAACCTGTCCCACATAGCTTTCCACAGGAGCCGATCCAGCATGTATTCCGCAGGTCACGTGGGAGCCTCTCAAATCACCGGAATGGAAACCAGGTATCAGACCATTGAGCAGACGCGTATACGTGGTTTTGCCACAGCCGCTTTGCCCGCATAGGATGACGATCTCACCTTGCCGTATGGTACAGCTGATGTCATTCAACGCATGAACCCCGGAAGCCCCATCAGCCTGATATGCGAATGAGCACCGCCGCGTCCATGCGACCGTCCGATCCATCCCATTTCCGTCACTCACCACGCACCTCCAATGCCCAATGCTAGGGGAACCGTGCAGATGAGCATCCATGTCCAATCAATCACATGCATGCGGATTTCGGTATGGCACGTATGCGGCCCACTGATGCCGATTCCTTTGGTCAGTGCGGCGACGGACAGATCCTGGGCGACGCCCGTGGCATTCATCAGCAACGGCATGAGGATGTATTCCAACGACTGGGCTGGATGACGGAGCAAGGCAAACGGCCCTTGGGCAATGCCGCGCAACGCCATCGCATCTCGAATCTGATGGTAATCGTCATGAATGGTCGGAAAGAACCGGATGCATACGACGCATGGAATCACAATCGCCTCCGGTATGCGCATACGTCGCAGGGCACATACGAATTGACTGGCAGTGGTCGTGGCGAATGCGTATATGCCGGCGATCAGGCAGGGCATCATCATCCGGATCCCGACGCACAGCAATCCAAGCATGTGCAGCCAGCCGCCCCCATCGAGCGTTGATGCCCATGTCCCCACCAGCAGCAGTAGATAGACGCAGCCGAGGCGCGCCACGACCGTCCACCTTCCCGCGACGGCCAGCGGCAACAGAAGCAGCAGCACCGTAAGAGCCTCAACAGCCACATCGACATGGAAGAACAACAGCAGATTGGCCAACGCCACCAAGTACAGTTTGGCTCTTGGGTCCAAGGCCATCAGATGATGCCGGCTTTCGCGAAATGCTTCTTCAGCATGCGCTGTCCGAACCAGCCTCCGAGCAACGCGCATATGAGCACCGCCGCCATGGCGACGAAAAACGTGCCGGTATTGACGTGCGCGAACACGCCATCAATATAGGACGAGTCCTTGCCACGTGCCTGCAGGCTGGCCATGTACGCGTCCTTCATGAACCACAATGGCAGGATCGGACCGGTAAGTCCATAGCAGAACACGACGTAGCTTGCCAGAATGCCCGTTCTGCTCCGATAATCCCTGGCACGCGCCATGACATCGGCGATGACCGGGAACACGATGCTCGCAGCCAGGGAAAGGACGAAATGTCCGGACACGAACAGGAACAGTCCGACGACGATGCCCATCACGCTGATCGCGCCGAATTTTCCGACCCGGGCGACCATGAGCATGTATACGCAACCGCAGATCAACGCGGCGACCGCAGGGAGAAGAATCATGCCGAATCCCATCAAGGCGACGGAACTGAACAGCGTGGCCACGGCGACCAGCACGAAATACAAGGCAGTGAACACCCCGATCATGATGAGATCGGGAATGTCCAGATGCTTGGATTCGTTCGACGTGTTCCGCTGCGTCATGATGGGTCCTTTCGATGTCTCATGGATGACCAGCCACCAATGTATCGATGAAACAAGGAAAAGACAATAGTTTTTCCTGATTTCCGATGAAAATTCATTCCATACCGAAACGTTTTGGTCGGTGACCTTCTAAGTCATGACAAAGCCGATGTCACGATTCGCACCACATTCCGACCTCAGGCGATGGCATATCCGGAAGCCACGGCGATCACGGGAACCGCAACCGATACGAGCATGTATCCCACGAACACGGAGAACCGACCACCTCGCAGCAACGTCACGGATTCGTTCATCATGGTCGAGAAAGTGGAGAATCCGCCAAGAAAGCCGGTCGCCAGCAAAACATGCGCCGAATCCGACATGGACCGACGCGCGTATAGGCCCGCGACCACACCCGCCAGGAATCCGGCCACAACATTGATGACGAACGTCGACAGAGGAAAGGCTTTATGCCAATGGGCTTTGATGCAGGAATCACAGATGTATCGGGCGGCGGCTCCGAAACCGCCGCACAGGCATACCGATATGATGATAATCGGGCTCATCGGACCGTCTCCCCATCCGAGGCGTCATGTCCGGCGCCATGCTCCGCATCGCAGATCCACATGCCGGCGAGCGCGCCGGCATACGCCAACGCGCAACCGATGACGAAGGTCGCGCAACAGTACACGGCGCATCCCACGATTCCGCCGTCACGTAGCAGGATGAATTCCTCCAAAGCGAGGGTGGACATGGTGGACAATCCTCCGCACATGCCCATGCCGAATCCGCGGTTCGCATATTCCTTCATACGCCCTTCGACCCTACGGGTTCCTCCCAACCATGCCGAAAGCGTCGCATATACGAAGCAGGCGACCATATTCGCCGCGAACGTGCCTATATGGAACGCATCGTAATCGGGAATATTCGAACAGGCGTAACGCAGCGCGGTGCCGACGCATCCGCCGAGAAACACCACGCATACAAGATCAAGTCGAATGATATGTTGCCGTGCCATGCATCCTCTTTCCAGCGAGGCACCGCACCATATGGCAGACATGGACGGACGGCGTTGCCGCAACCGCTGAATGCCATAGGGTACAGCACACCCCATGTCGTAGGAACCATCAGCGGAATTGCGGTTCGAAACCTATAAGGGCTTCAGGCGAGTTCCATCACCGTCGTCCAGTATATACGGTGTATCACCGTGCGGCAAACGCGCGGACAACGGACGTGACCCGCGATACGGCAGGAGGGCCATTCCTGTCTCCGCAGGAGGGTCCTCCACGCAGAATCAATTTCAGGCAAGTCGTCTGTAAGCTTCGGCGCCGACAGGCCCGAGCCATTCATTGCTCATGGATGCTGGATCGCCTGCCGGAACCATGAAGGCCAAATGGGAGAACGACTCGCCGGGAGCGGCACCATGCCAGTGCTTAGTGTCGGCGGGGATGCAGACGGCCTGGCCGGCCTTGAGTTCCTTTGGCTCCTGTCCCTCGATCTGGTAGTAGCCGCGGCCGCCGACCGCGATGAGCACCTGCGCCGCATTGTGGTGGATGTGCCAGTTGTTGCGGCAACCCGGTTCGAAGGTCACGTTATGGATGGCGATCTGCGGGGTCTCGAGCACCGGCGCGAGGTAGCTCTGTCCCACGAAGTACTGTGCGAAACCGTCGTTCGGTTCCCCCATCGGGAATGCGCTCGGATTTTCCATTTTGACCCGTCCTTTCATATATGCTCTGTAACGTTTTCCATTCAACGCCCGGTGAAAACGAATGTCCAATGTGAGTACGACATATCGTTCCATACGCTAATTGCATGTCAAACATTCGCACAGGGCATCACACCGCCGCACAAAGCAGATTGCTCAGCACTCCGAGCATCAGAGGCAAAGGCCTTCATCATGGCCGGAATGAGACATGCGTCGCCGGAAGAACCCAAAGGATCCACCATCCAGATCTCCAAGGTCCACTCCGTCGGAAGTCCACCAACGGTTAATGCGCCGAACGGATTGATGAATGCCGGCCGCAAAGCGTGAAAAAACAAACTAGCGGACCGGGATGCAGATTTCGGTCACGAACTGGGCGGGATCCGATGTCAGCCCTTCATCAATCAGCGTGATCTCGCGGGAGAACCCGGTGATAGTGAGACCCAGCCCTGTGATGTACCGCATCAGCTCCCGATACCGGTCGGGTGAATCTCCATGGCTCCCCCGAAACCGGACGCGCACGCAATCCGTCTCGGGCAGCGCCACCGTATCGCCCTCATACTCATCTTCGTCATCGAGCAGCAGGAACACCAGCCCGTAATCGGCATACTCGCCCCGCTCCAACGATTCCTTGACGATGCCGACGCCGACCTTGCCAAGGAAGACCAGCGAATCCTTCTGATGCTGTTCCAGCTTGCGGATCGAATATTCCAGTCCGAGATACGAGTCAACCTTCGGTGAATCCCGAATCCAGACGATCCGGCAGGCGGGTTGCCGCACGACATGAATCACGTCGAATTCGGAATGTTTGGCGTCACGCAGCCGCTCCAGACGATGATCGATCTTCCGCGAGACCATTTCCAGCTCGTGCTGCTTGCGTTCGATCAGGGCTTTCTGCGCGACAAGCTTGTCTTCGATGACGCGCACGTCGCGATTATGCAGGAACTCGGCTATCTGCGTCAACGGCATGTCCAGCACACGCAGATACCGGATGGTGTTCAGCACCTCGAACTGCTTGGCTCCGTAATACCGGTACCCGGTGCACTGGTCGACGTATTCGGGCTCCAGCAGACCGCAACGTTCGTAATGCCGGAGCGTGCCCAGCGATACATTGAACATGCCGGCCACCTCGCCTATGCGGAACAGCCTGCCGTCCCCCGGCAAGGCGTCACGCTCTCCACTCCGCCCATTGGCCATCATGCATGCGCCTTCTCCGAGATCACGCCGCGGCGCTTGAGCCACGCGTAGAAACCGAGGCAGATCAGCACGGAAAGCAACGACCCTGCGGGGGCGGCGATGCCCATGGGGAACAAGGTGTCCGGGAACAGCTTGGACGCCAGGTACGCCCCGGGCACGCGAACCAAGGTGATGGCCACGATGTTGTGGATGAATCCGATATAGGAACGTCCGCATGCGGCGAAGAATCCACTGAAGCAGAAATGGACGCCTGCGAAGATGCTGTCGACGATATAGCTGCGGATGTACTGGGTTCCCAGCAGGATCACCGTCGTATCGGCGGTGAACAGGCCGACGATGGAACTTGCCGTCAACTCCACCACGATCGATATGACGATGCCGTAGATGACGGTGATCGCGGTGGCGTATCGCAGCGTCTTCGTGGCGCGTTCCATCCTGCCGGCACCGATGTTCTGCGCCGAAACGGCGGATACCGTGGCCAGCATGGACGACGGCACCAGGAACAACGCGCTGATCACCTTTTCGACTACGCCGACGGCGGCCGCATCATTCAGGCCACGGTAGTTGGCGATGACCGTGATGATGATGAATGCGATTTGAATGCAGCCGTCCTGGACCGCCGTCGGAACGCCGATGCCGAGGATGCCACGGAGTATGGCCCCATCGGGGCGAAGATCGCTGAATTTCAGACTGATGCCTGTGCGCCGGCGGCGAATCGCGACCAGCGCCACGATCACACTGATGGTCTGCGCCAGCGTGGTGCCTAACGCCGCGCCCGAGGAGCCAAGACGCAACCATCCCATGAACAGGTAGTCGAACGCGATGTTGCAGAAGCATGCGACCGCGATGAAATACATGGGGCTTTTCGAATCGCCCACCCCACGGAACACCGAGCTGATGATGTTGTATGCGACGATGAACGGAATACCGATATAGCAGATGGTCAGGTACTGCGCGGTTCCCTCGACGGCTTCGGCGGGCACGCCGATCAACGAGACGATGCCATGCACGTTCAGCAGCAGAACGACCGTCAGCGCCAACGCTATTCCCGCAAACAACGTGATGACGTTGCCGATGGCCTTGGCCGCACGATCGAGCCTGTTCGCGCCGACCGCACGGCCGATGGTGACGGTCGCGCCCATGGCAAGGCCTACGATGACCACGGTGAGCATGTACAGCACCTGGCTGCCATTCGCCACCGCGGTGATGCCATCGACGCCAATGAACTGCCCTGCGATGAACAGGTCGGCCATACCGTAAAGCGTCTGCAGGAAATACGACAGCAGATACGGCAACGCGAAGGTGACGACCGTTCCGAGCACGCTTCCCGTTGTCAGGTTCTTTTCCATGGGCCGTCCATCATCCTTCCATTTCGGTCTACGTCTTCCAGCAGGAAGGCTAAACCTTACAATGGTTGTAGAGTCAACCCCGAGGTATCGTCATGTCCAATATGCGGAAAGCCTTCCGTTCATCCCGTGACCGGCGCGGTGGCCTCATCCTCCCCGTCGGACTCGTCTGCAAAGCCCATGAGCTCTCCCATCTTGTCCGCGTACACGTCCGTCTCATGCATGAGCAAGGCCCGCACGGCCCGAAGCGATTCGCGATCCCTGGGAAGACGGTACAAGGCGATGGCTGTGGCCATCTCGCCGAGTTTTTCGTAGTTGTCCAACATGCGTTTGCGGTCCTTACGAGAGGCGAGCATCGCGTCCATGCGATCCTCCGGTTCGGCAAAGAAGATATATCCGGCAAGGGTAAGCAGCAGACCAGCTTTTCTCACATTGCGCATCTGGCCGTCAAGTTCCTTGACGCCGTCCTCGAACATGGTTCGATCACGCAGCCTGAACCCTTCTTGGAGAAGGCCCGAAGCCGACGGCCCCATAAGGGAGATGGCAAGGTCATGCAGGTAGAGCGGATCCTTCCATATATCCTCCACTTCATATACGCCGTCATTCTCGATTTCGGCCAGCAATTGGGCGACGGGCTTCGTGGTCTCGTCCCACAGATTCCGGTAGGCTTCCACGATTCGTTCGGCGTCGTACAGGTATCTGGCATCGAGGCAGGCCGGATATTCCAATGAGCCGGTGACGCTCAGATCCACGGAGCAGGCGTATTCCAAATCCGCCTTGATTCTCATATCCTGCAACTGGGCGCATACATGCCTGTACCGGAAATCGGGATCGCATCCCAATTCGACCACTTTCGGATCATCACGGAACATGCACATGCCCAATCCTCCATAAGCAAGGATCATCAGCGCCGTATCGGCGGCCCTAGGCTCGTCCTCTCCCCATCGCAGCAGAGTATATGCGGCCAAACGGTAGGTCTGTCGCAGGTATTCCGTCATGCATTCCAGCCTTTTCCTCTTGCCGCCTGAGCGCTTTCTCCCCTTGGTCGTTTTTCTTCGGTACACCTCACGCGTGTCGAACAGGCCCAGCTGGAACGGCATCCTGTCGCTCGGCCGCTGCGTAGCCACAGCGACAGAAGCGTCGTTGATCATCTCGTACAACCATGCGCTCATGCCGTATTTACGGACCACATTGCGGCATCCGGTCAGGAATTCGGCATCGTGGCCTATCTGGAATCGATCCAGCATAATCATATCCATGTCAAGGTTCACCGGCCATGACGTGCCTCCGAACAAGTCATCCGCGAGCTCGTGCACCACGTCATCGAACAGGGAAAGCGGACCTTCCATGCCATGTTCGAGACGCATCCGGTCAATGTCCGCGAAGCAACGGCCCGAACTGTACCGGTCGAACCGCTCGATCAGCCGATCCAACGTTCGCAGGAAAGCCTGTTCATCCATGTTGAATGGTGTGGCCACGGCAACTGTCATATGCAACTCCTTCGTCGTAGAGATGCACCTACTGTCGCATATTCGTCCATCTCTCCGCCACGGTCCTTTGAAAAAAGTGGATAAGTGGACAATTCCCGCCTATCCACACCCCCGTATCTGTTTGTGAACAACTTGCGCGACAACAAAAAGGCCCTTCCTTCAGAAGAGGAAGGGCCTGACTTTCGTATGGGCGACGAGCCGGAAACCGTCAGTTGATGAGTTCCTTGACCGCCGCGATGACAGCCTGCAAACTCGCCTTGGCGTCACCGAACAGCATCTGCGTGTTGTCCTCGAAGTACAACTCGTTCTGGATGCCGGCATAGCCGGTGCCACGGCCACGCTTCATGACCACCACGTTCTGCGCCTTGTCGACGTCGAGGATCGGCATGCCGGAGACCGGAGTGCCGGGCTTGCGGGCGGCCGGATTGGTCACGTCGTTGGCGCCGACCACCAGAGCCACGTTGGCCTGCGGGAACTGCGGGTTGATGTCATCCAGGTCGACGAGCTCCTCATACGGCACGTTGGCCTCGGCGAGCAGCACGTTCATATGGCCAGGCATGCGGCCGGCCACCGGATGGATGGCATAGGAGACCTCGACACCGTGGTCCTTGAGCAGGGTGCCGAGATCGGCGAGCTCACGCTGCGCCTGGGCTTGGGCAAGACCGAAGCCCGGCACGAAAATGACCTTTTCGGCGTATACAAGCTGGACTGCCAGATCGTCGGCGGAGGTCTCCTTCATGGTGCCCTCCGGTCCTTCTCCGGCGCCAGCCGCGGAATTGGAGCCGCCGAAGCCGCCGGCAAGGACGGACAGCAGCGGACGGTTCATGGCCTTGGACATGGCGATGGACAGCGTCACACCGGCGGCGCCGACGAGGGCACCGGCAACGATCAGGGCGATGTTGTTGATGGCCAGGCCGGACATGGCCACGGCGGTTCCGGTGCAGGCGTTCAACACGGAAATGACGACCGGCATGTCCGCTCCGCCGATCGGGATGACGAACACAAGGCCGTAGCACAGGGCGAACACGGTGGTCAGGACCGACCACAGCAAACGCTGGTTCGGCTGCACGCACAGCATCACGAAGGAGGCGACGGTGAGCACGACGAACAGGATGTTCCAGAAGCCCTTGCCGGGCAGGCTCAGCTTCTTGACCCACTTGATGCCCTGCAGCTTGCCGGCCGCGATGAGCGAGCCGGAGAAGGTGACGGAACCGATCATGATGCCCAGTCCAGCGGTGATGAGCACCACGATGGACGGAGTCTCGGCGGACGTCAGAATGTCGTTCAGAGCAACAAGAGCAGCCGCGCCACCGCCCACGGTATTGAACACGGAGACGAGCTGCGGCATGTCGGTCATCTTGACCTTCTTGGCGGAGACCACGCCCGCCACGGCACCGATGACGATGCCGACGATCAGCACGACGACGGCGACGGAGTGCTTGAAGCCGTTGGAGATCTCACCTGCGAACAACACGATGAAGGCCATGGCCACAGCGAATACCATGCCGATGGCGGAGACCATGTTGCCCTTGCGGGCGGTCTTCGGCGAATTCATCAGGTGCAGGCCGATGACGAACATCACGGCGGCCAGCAGGTAGACGAACCATTCGATGACGCCGAGCGGCGTGCTCAGCATTTCGGCCAGGGTACCCATTTACTTGGCCTCCTCTTCCTTCTTCTTGCCCTTGTCGGACTTGAACATCTCCAGCATGCGGTCGGTGACGACATAGCCGCCGACGACGTTCATCGTTCCCAGCACGGCGGCCAGGAAGATGAACACCCAGGCGAGCGGGCTGGTCGCATGTGCCGCGACGATGACGACGCCTGCGATGACGATGCCGTGGATGGAATTCGCACCGGACATCAATGGGGTGTGCAGGGTGGCGGGCACCTTGCCGATGACCTCGACGCCGATGAGCAGCGCGAGGATGAATAGCGTGATCGCAACGACGATATCCATGCCTACTTCTCCTCCTTCTTGGCTTCCTCGCCACGACCGGCCACGACCATGGCGTTGTCAAGCTCCTCATTCAGATCGACGGCGAGCTTGCCGTCACGCACGAAGTGCGCCAACACGTCGGCCACGTTGCGGCTCAGCAGATTGGACGCTGTGGTGGACACGCCACTGGACAGATACGGAGCGCCGATGATGGTCACGCCGTTGTCGGTGACCTGGGTGCCGATGGAAGAGCCTTCGACGTTGCCGCCAAGCTCGCTGGCGGCGCAGTCGACGATCACGGCGCCACGGTGGAGTCCCGCGACACCGGCCTTGGTCAGCAGGACCGGAGGCTTGCGTCCCGGCACTTTGGCGGTGGTGATGACAATGTCGAATCCGGCGGCTTTCTGGTCGACCGCGGCCTGCTGCTGAGCCTGTTCCTCGGCGCTCAGCGCGCGGGCGTAGCCGCCTTCGCCCTGCCCCTTGGAGAAGTCAAGACCAAGATCCAGGAACTTGGCGCCCAAGGATTCGACCTCGCCCTTGGAGGCCGGACGCACGTCGTACGCGGTGACGACAGCGCCGAGACGCTTCGCGGTGCCGATGGCCTGCAGTCCGGCGATGCCCGCGCCCAGGATAAGCACCTTGGCCGGGCGGATGGTGCCGGCCGCGGTCGTCATCATCGGCAGGAAGGAGCCATAGGCGTTGGCGGCCACGATGGCGGCCTTGTAGCCCATCACGGAATTCTGCGACGTCATCTCATCCATGGATTGAGCGGAACTCAGCTGACGCGGCAGCTTCTCCATGGCCACACCGACCAAACCGGCCTGCTCGATCGTGGCGACGTAATCGGCATCGGTGAACGATCCGAGCATGCCGATGATCCACGTGCCCCGCTTGATGCGGGCAAGCAGATCCTTGTCCGGACGATCGACGAATCCAAGCACATCGGCGCGGGCGATCACATCATCGGCGGAGACGACCTGCGCGCCCGCTTTCGTATAATCCTCATCGACGTAATGCGAAGCGGCGCCAGCACCGGATTCAATCAGGCATGCAACGCCCGATTTACGCAACCTCGTTACGATATCCGGTGTCAGAGCAACACGGGACTCGTGCTCGGAAGTCTCATTGAGAACTCCGAAGACCACGGTGGCTTCAGCTTTTTCAGCCATAGGTGCCCTTTCTTCCTCATTAAAGAAATCTAAATGAACAGATACAGCGCTCAAGTGTAACGTATGCGACGCCACCATACGCCCAATCGTTCATCTTTCGAATCCCAAAGCCTTCCATCGCATGCCGAAAACCGTTATATAAGGCGCGTCACCTTACGGTAGCGTAAGGTGACGTATCGGACACAACGGGCTATCATTCCTTCCTTAGATACCGTTTATATGTGTAGGAGAGTCACGTGTCCATCATCACCTCGTTGAACAAACAGGCCACCAATCTCGCGAAGAAGGCGCTGCGCTTGGGGAACGATTTCGTGCACCCGGTCAGCGACGATTCCGGGAACACGCCGGATTACAACGATCCGGACAACATCCTCTCCCCCGACGGCCACATCGAGCTACCGCACACCGCCGAATGGGGCCCAGGCTATCCGTCCACCACGTTCCTTGACCCGGAAACCGGTCTGCTGACCACGAAGACCGAAGGCAACCCCCCACTCGATGAGGACACCACCATCTACGACATCTACGCCGACCGCGCCGAGCGCATGGGCGACGAGCCACTGTACACCTACAAGCAGGATGGCGATTGGGTTACGAAGACCGCCGATGAAACGCTCGCCGACATTCGTTCCGTCGCGAAGGGCCTGTTGCATTACGGGCTGAAGAAGGGCGATGGCGTGGCGTTCATGTGCCGCACTTCCTATGCCTGGGATGTGTTCGACGCGGCCGTCATGGCCTGCGGCGGAGTGCTCGCCACCATCTACGACACCGACTCCGCCGAACAGATCCGCAATATCGTCAACAACTCCGACGCGCGTCTGCTGGTCGTGGAGACCACGGACATGAAGGAGAAGGCTGACGGCGCCGAGACCGAATGCCCGACCTTGGAACATATCGTCTGCTTCGAGACCGGAGGACTTGAGGAGATCAAGGCGTACGGTTCGGGCGTGAGCGACGAGCAGCTCGACGCCCGCATCGCCACCGTGAAGAAGACCGACCTGTGCTCCATCGTGTACACTTCCGGATCGACGGCCGCGCCGAAGGGCGTGGAGATGACCCATGAGCACTACTGCGCGACCGCGTTCAATCTGCCCGACTACATGCCCGAGCTGCTGCACGACAAGAAGAACACGGTCCTGCTGTTTCTGCCGCAGGCGCATTCCTTCGCCCGCGCCATCAACTATATCTGCGTGGCGAGCAACTTGCGCATCTATATCGCCCAAGGCATCAAGACGCTCATTTCCGATTTGCAAATCGCGAAGCCCACGGTGATGATCGTGGTTCCGCGTGTGCTGGAGAAGGTGTACAACGCGGCTTCGCAGAAGGCCGGACACGGCGCCAAGGGCGTCGCGTTCGCAGCGGCGGTGGTCGCCGCACAGGACTATATGAAGGAGGTCGGCGTCAAGGGCAAGGCCGGCGTGATCACCAAGGCGCGCCGCGCGGCCTTCGAACCGATGGTCTATGCCGCGTTGCGCGAAGTACTGGGCGGACGGGCCAAGTGGATTGTCGCGGGAGGCGCGCCTTTGGATCCGGAGCTTCTGGCCTTCTTCCGCGGTGCGGGTGTCCCCGTCTATGAAGGCTATGGTCTGACCGAAACCACCGCACCGTGCGCGTTCAACGTGTTGGGTGTGCCGTATCATCAGGGTTCCGTCGGCATCGCGTTCCCCGGTTTCACGCTTCGCATCGCCGAAGACAGCGAGATTCAGGTCAAAGGCGCGTCGGTGTTCCCGAAGTACCATAAGAACGATGAGGCCACCGAGGATTCGTTCACGGAGGATGGCTGGTACAGGACCGGAGATCTGGGACGGATCGATGATGACGGATTCCTGTACATCATCGGCCGCAAGAAGGATCTCATCATCACCGCCGGCGGCAAGAACGTCTCCCCTGGTCCGATCGAGGAAGTCATCAAGCGCTGCGAATTCGTATCCCAGGCGTTGGTGCTCGGCGACAAGCGTCCTTTCATCTCCGCACTGATCACGCTCGATGAGGAAGCGCTGTGTCCATGGCTGGAAAGCAAAGGGCTCGACCGTGACATGTCTATGGAGGAGGCGTCCAGCAACGCGGCCGTGCGCGCCGAAGTGCAGAAGTGGGTCGACCAGGCCAACGAAGGCGTCTCCCGCGCCGAATCCGTGCGCAAGTTCATCATCCTGCCGGAGGAGTTCACGCAGGAGAACGGATTGATGACCGCCTCCATGAAGGTCATCCGTCCGAAGGTGATCAAGCGTTACGCGACATTGCTTAATACGCAGATGTATACCAAGAAGAAGTAGGCGCGCCAGCGCCATCGAAAAGAGGATGCCCACCGTGCAATTCGGTGGGCATCCTCTTTTTTTCTTTTCCGAAACGTATTTACTGGCAGCCCGAAAAATCAGCTTCTCGAGCCAATCGCTTTGCCGTGAAACGACTCCTAACGGGTCAGAAGCCCAGCTTCTCGAGCTGCTTGGGATCCGACTGCCATCCCTTGGCCACTTTGACGTGCAGGTCGAGCTTGGCTTTCTGACCGACGATACGATTGACCGCGGTGCGCAGCTTCTTCTTGACCCGCACCAGGTGCTCCGCGTTGTGGCCGATGATGATCGGCTTCTGCGAATCGCGTTCCACGTAGATCGATACAATCACCTGGGCCTTGCCGGAATAGGATTCGCCGCTGTCGTTGTCCTCCGGATATTCGATGGAATCGACCACCACGGCCAACGAATGAGGCAGCTCGTCGTCCAGTTCCTCAAGGAACGCGCCGCGAATCAGTTCGGCGATGGTATCCTCCGGACGTTCCTCGGTGATTTGCTCGGACGGATACATCTGGGGGCCTTCTGGCATGTTCTCCACGAGGACATCGCGCACTTCGTTCAGATTGTCATGTCCAAGCGCGCTCACCGGTACGATGTCGGTGAAGTCCGCGAACTCATTGATCTCGATGAGCTTGTTGATCAGGGCTCCCCGATCCAGTTCGTCGATTTTGGTGACGATGGCAATCAGCGGCACCTTCCATTTGAAGGTTCCGTCATCGCGTTTGACGGCGAAATCGGAACGAAGCCTGCTCAGGATGCGCTTGTCGCCGGGGCCGATTTCCTGATCCGCTGGCAGCAGGAAAGCGACGGCGTCGACATCGGACAATGATTCCTCCACGACATCGTTCAGACGCTGTCCAAGCAGCGTACGCGGACGATGGATGCCCGGAGTATCCACCAGCACGATCTGCGCGTTGTTGGTCGTGAGAATGCCACGTATGGCTTTGCGCGTGGTTTCCGGACGGGAGGACGCGATGGCAATCTGCGTGCCGATCAAAGCGTTGATCAACGTCGATTTGCCAACGTTCGGACGGCCGACCACTGCGACGAATCCGGAACGATACGGAACGGGGGTTGCGGAGCCGGAATGCTGGGAAGTCGGCTCGGTCACATCTGCGTCAGTCATGCTTGTCCTTGGAATCCTTGTCTCCTTGGGATGCCTTCTCGGCATCGTCGGATTGATGCTCGTGCTGTTCAGTTTCGTCCACGCCCTCGACGTGGGCCGGCTCCACCACGATGGTGGACACCTTCTTGCGTCGTCCCGCAGAATCGACAGCGGTCAGACGAAGCCCCCTCGTCACCGCCGACGAGCCGACGATCGGCACACGTCCGAGCAGCTTGGTGAGCAGCCCGTACACCGTGTCGACATCATCCTCGTCGATATCGATTTCGAAGATCTCCTCCAAATCGGCGATGGGCGTGCGCGCCGGCATGCTCCATTTATGTTCGCCGATCCGCTCCGGATCGGCATGCTGGGTACGGTCATGCTCGTCCTCCAGCTCGCCGACGATCTGCTCGATCGTATCCTCGATGGTGACCATGCCGGCGATGCCGCCATATTCGTCCACTACGATGGCCACATGCTGACGGGTGCGCTGCATCTGATGGAACAGGTCATCGACCGGTTTGGATTCGGGTACCAGCATTGGTTCCCGGACGATGGATTCGACGTCACGCGACGTGGCCGCGGGATTGAATGCCGTGGCACGTACGGCGTCCTTCAGATAGGCGACGCCCACCAAATCGTCCACATCCTCTCCGATGACCGGAATACGGGAGAAGCCGGAGCGGGAGCATAGCTTGAGCATGTCCTCCAACGTCTCTCCACGCTCGATGCAGATCATGTCGGTGCGCGGCACCATGATCTCACGGGTCAACGTCTCGGACAGCGTCAGCACGTTGCGGAGCATTTCGGAGACTTCCGGATCGAAATCGTTCGCCTCGACCAGACGGTCGATGGTGGCACGGCCCTGTTCGAGCTGGATCTTCTCGAGTTCCTCGTCATCCGACAAATCATCCGAATGGCGCTTCGGATCCTTCTGTCCTCCGATCTTCGCGAAAGGCGTCAGCACCATCGCGATGGACACTGCATCGACATGCTTCAGCATGATGTCGACAGGCTTGGTCGCCCCCGCGCTGCGTGGACGCACCAGCAGGGAGATCACCGCCACCACCAAAGCGAAGACGAATCCGACGAGCAGCTCGGCCCATAACGGCGCACCGCACAACGATGCGATGGCGGAGACCAGCACGCCGTCAAGCACATTGCAGGTGATCCTGAAGAACGCACACGACCCCGCGGTCGCGTACCTGTCCGCGATCAGCCGCTGCACCTTGTGGATGCGTTTGATCTTCTTATCGCGGATGAATTGCGACGCGTCCGCATCCGTCTGAATCTCAAGAATGAGATTGTTCAGACTCGCCCGTGTGACGCGGCCGACAGCGCCTTCGGCCGCGGCCATCGACAGAGAAAGCCAGACCAGCAGCAGCGCGACGACGGCAAGCGCCGCGATCAACGCGATGGTTGTTGTCTCCATATCCATCAATCCCCCACCATTGAAGCCATCGGACGGCATGCCATATCGCAATCAGGCCGTTTTGCCGCCCGAACCATGCTCGCGGTCCCACTCGGCGAGCGCGTCCGGTGTTCCGTCAGGCAGCACCGCCTGGGCGCCCGTCCCCTGGCGCAAAGCGAAGAACGTCAGGAGCAGCTGGCGTTGCAGACCGAACATCTGCCGTTCCTGCTCCGGAGTGGCATGATCGTATCCGAGCAGGTGGAGGATGCCGTGGATCGTCAGCAGCATCATTTCCTCCATGGTGCTGTGTCCTGCGGCGGCCGCCTGCTGGGCCGCGACCCATGGGCATAGGACGATGTCCCCCAGCACGCCTTCCATTTCGGTTTTGCCGTCTCCGGGACGTAGCTCGTCCATTGGGAAGCTCATGACGTCGGTGGGCCCCTCAAGGTTCATCCAACGCATGTGCAGCTGCGCGATCGGATCGGGATCCACGAACATGATGGTCAGGTCGGACTGCGTGCTGACCCGCATCTGGCTCATAACCCATATGCCGAGGTCGGAGAAGACCTTGCCATCAATCTGCCAGACGGTTTCGTTCGTCACTTCAACGCTCATTTACGCGCTTTCCTTTTCCATGTCGTCGTGTGTCCTGGATGATGCGGCATGCCCATGTCTGCTGTGGTCCCCGGCTATGGCCGCATGTCTCTCGTAGGCTTCGACGATTTTGCCCACGAGCGCGTGGCGGACCACGTCCTCGGGTTTCAAGTGGGCGAATGCGATATCGTCGATGCCGTCAAGAATGCGTTCGATGGTGGCCAGACCCGATTTCGGCACGGTCAGGTCCACCTGCGTCACATCGCCGGTGATGACCATTTTCGTGTTGAAACCAAGCCGTGTCAGGAACATCTTCATCTGCTGCTCAGTGGTGTTCTGTGCCTCGTCGAGGATCACGAACGCGTCGTTGAGCGTACGGCCGCGCATATAGGCGAGCGGCGCGACCTCGATGGTGCCGTCATCCATGTAACGCTTGAGCTGGTCGGCTCCAAGCATGTCCGACAGAGCGTCGTACAGGGGACGTAGGTACGGATCGACTTTTTCATTCAACGTGCCCGGCAGAAAACCAAGGTTCTCTCCGGCTTCGACCGCTGGACGCGTCAGGATGATGCGCCGCACCTGCCGGTCCTGGAACGCACGCACCGCCTTGGCCACGGCGAGATATGTCTTGCCCGTGCCGGCCGGTCCGATGGCGAAGGTGATGGTGTGCGATTCGATGGCGTTGACATAGGCGATCTGTCCGGCGGTTTTGGCGCGCACCGGCTTGCCCAAGGCGAAGGTGATGACGCCTGGAACGTGAGGACGACGGCGATCGACGGCGACATCATGAGCGGCCGCGTGCGATTGCTGCCTGTCGGCCATACGCAGTTCCTCCACCACACGTCCATGTCCGGGACGTGTGGCGCGCACCGGATTCCTGAGCACGTTCTGGTCGAGCATACGGCGCACGGTGTCCGCATCCATCGGCGCGGTATAGGCAGCCTGGATGATGTCCGCCAGCACATGCTCGGCCTGAGCGGCCTGTGGCTCGGATTTGCCGGAATGGGACATGATGGCGATGCGGTTGCCCCGGACGATGATGGTGAGTTCGGGGAACGCCCGTTCGACCTCCCGCAGCACCTCGTCCACCGGGCCGAGAACGGTCACCGGATCAAGCTGCTGGGGTATAGCGATGGTACGTGTAGTGGTGGCCACGGAACCTCTTCCGATATCGATTGGGAATGTTTTGGACTACTCGTCAAGTTTCTCGCCGGTGAGCACATGGGCATGCACATGGAACACGGTCTGTCCGGCATCGATTCCGGTGTTGAAGATCAGACGGAACGCCCCATGGAACTCCTGATCGGCGATTTTCTGCGCCACTTCGGCCATATGGGCGAGCTGCGCGGGATCTGCCTGAGCGAGTTCGGCCACGTTGGCGTAATGCTTGCGTGGAACGACGAGCACATGCACCTTGGCCTTCGGATTGATGTCCTTGAAGGCGTAGGTCGTTTCGTCCTCATACACCTTCTCGCTGGGGATCTCGCCGGCGATGATCTTGCAGAACAGGCAATCCTGGTCGCTCATAATGCTCCTTTTATCGGTATTGAAAACCTTCGCTACCATGCTACACCAGCGGTGAACGGGGCGGTTCGGACGGCCCATCCGTCAAAAAACGATCAGACGAAGCGTCCCAAAGCGCGCGCGAGCAACGACAACGCGACCGGACCGGCCGCGGACGCTCGCAGGATGTTGCTTCCGAGCACGCACGCTTCGGCCCCTGCCTTGGTAAACGCTTCGATCTCGGCATCGCTGATGCCGCCTTCCGGACCGACCAGCACATATATGGTGCGCGGACGTCCGTCCCGCAGACAGGCGTCGGACAGTTTGGCGATATCTGCTTCCAGCTGATTCCAGGTTTTCGTGGCATCCTGATGCAGCACAATCACCATGTCGCCGTGCACGCAGGCCCGCTTACACATGGCGACTACCTGTTTGCTGGACACGCAATCATCCAATCGAGGCGTCCACGATCGACGGGACTGTTCCGTGGCGGATTCCAATGTCTGCTTCCATTTTCTGTCGGTGCGGCCGGCCTTCCATTTGGCGATGGAGCGATCGGCCTGCCATGGAACCACCAGATCCACGCCAATCTGTGTCGCCATATCGATCGCCTGCTCGTCATGACCGGTTTTGGCAAGAGCCTGCACCAATGCGAGTCGGGTGACCGGCTGCGGTTCCCTACCGAACCGCAGCACCTCCGCGATGCCCTGATGCGCGTCACGCAACACGGCATGGATGCGCAATCCTTTGCCATCGGAAAGCTGCAGCTCGTCGCCGTCTTTCAATCGCATGACCTGAATCGCATGCCGGCGGACGGACACGGGAAGCGTCAATTTCCACCCGGCGTTGATCTCATCGCTGTTCACCGGCACGTCATCATGATCCGCATCAAGCAGGAAAAGGGCATCAGTCATAGCTTCCGAGCCTATCAGAAACCCCGACACAAGCCGCGACACGCCGAGATTTGCATCGTGGCGTCCAGCTGCTATAGTTTTCGTTTGTTGCCGGTGAGCAACGCACCTGTCCGGGTGGCGGAATGGTAGACGCGCTAGCTTGAGGTGCTAGTGCCTATTTTATACAGGCGTGCGGGTTCAAGTCCCGCTCCGGACACTGGATAAACCCCTTGGAAACAAGGGGTTTTCTTGTATCTAGTGAAAGACAGGCAATGCGGTTCATCCATCTCGAATCCATCGATGACGAACGTGTGGCGGCATACACGAATCTTACGGAAATCCAACTGCGCAACAAGTTGGAGCCCAGCAAGGGACTGTTCATCGCCGAATCCCCCAAAGTGATCGACCGGGCGCTTGCCGCGGACCGCGAACCGATTTCGCTGTTGGTCGAGGAACCATGGATCGAAGGCATGTCCGGAACGTTCGACGTCATCGACAGACGTTGGGGATTCGACATCCCCGTCTATGTGGCCTCCCCCGACCAGCTCAAAAAGCTCACCGGATACCGGCTTCACCGCGGCGCCTTGGCCGCGATGAAACGCTGGCCGCTGCCCAGCGTCGAAGAGGTTTGCCGTGATGCCCGCCGCATCGCGGTCATGGAAGACATCGTCGACCATACGAACGTCGGCGCCCTCATGCGTTCCGCAGCGGCCCTCGACGTGGACGCGGTGCTCGTCACCCCTTCCTGCGGAGACCCGTTATACCGGCGTGCGGCACGGGTGTCGATGGGCACGGTGTTCCAGGTGCCTTGGACGCGCATCGGCGGGGATGACAGGCATTACTGGCCGTTCGTCGGCATGCAGGAATTGCGGGATCTGGGATTCACCACTGTGGCGATGGCTCTTGAGGATGATTCCATCTCCCTCGACGAACTAGTGCGCCGTCTCAACAACGATGAGACCGCCGACGATCATATCGACAAGCTCGCGCTGATTTTCGGCACCGAAGGCGACGGCTTGTCGCACCACACCATTTCCCGTGCCGACCTGACGGTGAAGATTCCCATGAGCCATGGCGTGGACAGTCTGAACGTCGCGGCCTCGAGCGCCGTCGCCTTCTATGCGACCCGTCGTGTCGTCGCAGAGGCGATGCCCTCCGAGGAATCCCAAGGAATGAAACAACGCTGAAACGTATTGCAAATTTTCAGGACTCGCGCTGCAAACTCCTTGCTATTTGCTGAAAATATGCAATCATGGTGTGCGTAAGCGGTTTCGTGAGGAAGCGGACCGGTCATGCATACGGTGTCGTAAGACGCTCTCGGAGAGGAGTTCCCATGGCAAAGAACCCGAAGATTCTTTCCATCGTGCTGGCAGGCGGTGAAGGCACCCGTCTGATGCCATTGACCAGGGACAGGGCCAAGCCGGCCGTCCCGTTCGGCGGCGTGTTCCGTCTGATTGATTTTCCGTTGAGCAATCTGGTCAACTCCGGCTACATGCAGACGGTGGTTCTCACCCAATACAAGTCCCACTCGCTGGATCGCCACATCTCCACCGTGTGGCGTTTCTCCCCGTTGCTGGGTAACTACGTCTCCCCTGTGCCGGCACAGCAGCGTCTTGGCAAGCACTGGTATCTGGGCTCTGCGGACGCCATCTACCAGACGGTCAACATCATCGAGGACGTGCAGCCCGATATTGTGGTGATTGTCGGCGCCGACCACGTCTACCGCATGGATTTCCAGCAGATGGTGCAGCAGCATATCGAATCCGGCGCCGAATTCACCGTGGCCGGCATCCGCCAGCCCATCAGCCAGTCCAACCAGTTCGGTGTCATCGAGGTCGACCCCGAACATCCGAACATGATCAGAAGCTTCCAGGAGAAGCCGGAGACCACCACTGGTCTGCCGGATGATCCGAATTCCATTCTGGCTTCCATGGGCAATTACGTGGCCAATACCGACGCCTTGTTCGAGGCCCTTGCCTTGGACGAGAAAGCCGAGGACACGAAGCATGATATGGGTGGAGACATCGCACCGTATTTCGCGGCGCGGGGCGAGGCCGGCGTCTATGACTTCAACTCCAATGAGATTCCGGGGGCCACTGCGACCGACCATGCCTATTGGCGCGATGTGGGCACACTGAAGCAGTTCTACGATGCGCATATGGATTTGATTTCCTATGTGCCGGAATTCAACCTGTACAACACCGAATGGCCCATTTACACGCTGTCCGGCAATCTGCCGCCGGCGAAGTTCGTACACGCGGGTCGTGACCGTCTGGGACACGCCACCGATTCGATCGTCTCCCCCGGCGTCATCGTCTCCGGTGGCGAGGTGCATCATTCCGTGCTGTCGCCGAATGTGCGCATCCATTCATGGTCGCAGGTCGTCGATTCGATTCTGTTCGACGGCGTGGTCATCAACCGTCGGGCACGCGTCTACAAGGCGATTCTCGACAAGAACGTCGTCCTGACCGAGAATTCCACGGTAGGCATCGACACCGAGCATGATCTGGCTCGCGGCTTCACCGTCACGCCAGAAGGCATCACGGTGGTGCCGAAGGGCACCGTGGTCGACGACTGATACAAGGACATATGGAAGGGCGCGTCTCCTTTGCCGGGAGACGCGCCCTTCCATATGCGAACCGTCAAAAACTACTGGCAGGTCGAACCGTGATACGGACGCCAGCCGTCAGTATTTCGGCAGATTATCGAAATTGAAGCCAAGCGCGGCAAGTTGGTCACGTCCTTCCGGAGTGATCTTGTCCATGGTCCAACGCGGCTGCCATGTCCAATCGATACGGAATTCCTCGACGAGCCCGGCAAGGGTGCTGGCGCATTCGTCCTCGATCAGATCAGTCAGCGGACATGCGGGAGTGGTGAGCGTCATCGTGATGATGGCGCGCCCCAGCTCGTCGATTTCGATGCCATAGACCAATCCAAGGTCGATGACGTCGATGCCGAGTTCCGGATCGATGACCTGATGGAGGGCTTCCTTCACGTCGGCCGCCGTGGCCCGTCCGATGTCATCGACGGCCTTCAGCGGAATATCATCGTCCTGCGGCTCGGAACACGCACATGCACCGGCATGGTCGCCGCAACCGCATGCATCATCCCGCTTGCCGCTTTCGACGCCGGACTCCACCGGTTTTCCGTTCTTGAATCCTTTGGCCAGATTTGGATTGAGCATGACGCGACGGGCCGCGTCCTCATCGTCGCCCAAGGCCTTGGCAACGGAATCGAAGACCGACGCCTGCGGTTCGGGTACCAGGGTATCGCTCATTATCACTCCAGACTCTTTGATGGATGCTGCTGTTGAGCAAGGGTAGTACGTCGCATCGGGTTTGTCACCGGTGTTTTCCGTCCGACGAACCAAATTATTTCTCTTTGGCCGCCAGCGCCTTAGCGACGGCGTCCTTCATACCTTCCCAGCCCAGCAACGCGCATTTGATGCGCATCGGATATTGGGAGACTCCCTGAAAGACGATGCCATCCTCCAAAGCGTCCTCGGCCTGCTCGTCGTCCAGACCTTTGCCTCGGGATTCCATGAGCTTATGGAAGGTGTCTGCGAGCCGCATGGCCTCGTCCACGGTCTTCCCTTCGACGAGATCCACCATCACGGACAGACTGGCCTGGGAGATGGAGCATCCGTGGCCGTCCCACACAAGCCGTTCGATGGTGTTCGGTTCGGCATCGGAGACCTCCGCATGCACGGTGGCCTCGTCTCCGCAAGTCGGGTTGAATTGATGCGATTCGCCTGGCGTGCAGTATTCATGACTGGCACGCACCGTAGTCTCGGCACTTCGTGACGCCTCTTCGGAGGCCAGGTCGGGAGCGAAATGCTCCTTGCCATGAGGGCTTCTCGCGGCCTCAAGAATGACTTCCTGGTACATCTGTTCAAGATCGCCGCCGGACATCTCGAAATCACTCATATTCCGTCACCTGACCTCAAAGAACGAGCGGACCTTGCCAAGCGCCTCGATAAGGGCCTGAGCGTCCTCAACCGAATTGTAGATGCCGCTGGAAGCACGATTGGACGCGTATACGCCGAAATGCCGATGCACGGGCTGCGCGCAATGGTGGCCAACGCGGATGGCGATTCCCTGTGCGTCGATGAACTGGCCGACATCGTGCGGGTGCACGCCCTCGACCTCGAACGCGACGGTGCCGATGCGGTTCCTGTCGGAACGGGGACCGAGGATGCGGATCCCTTCGATGTCTCCCATCTTGAGAAGCTCGTCGGTGATGGTCCGCTCATGGGCCTCAAGATTTTCCATGCCGATGTTCATCAGCCATTCGGCGGCGACGCCGGCCGCCACGACCTGCGCCACCGGCTGCGTGCCCGCTTCGAAACGCGCCGGAGGCTCCATATACTGCGCTTCCTTGTCCATCCAGGCCAGCTCCACCATGGACCCACCGAAATTCGCCGGAGGCAGCGCCTCAAGCATGTCACGCTTGCCATACAGGAAACCCACCCCGGTCGGGCCGTACATCTTGTGGGCGCTCCATGCGGCAAAATCGACGTCCAAGGCATGGAAGTCGACTTTGAGGTGTGGCACGGACTGACATGCGTCAAGTACGAATACCGCGCCGACCTCGTGGGCGCGCCGCACGATCGGAGCGATGTCGGTAATCGCTCCGGTGGTGTTGCCCACGTGCGTCACGGCGACGATCTTCGTGCGGTCGGTGATTACCTCATCGGCGGTGTCGGAACGGACGCGTCCCTCCTCATCCAGATCGAACCATTTGAGTGTGGCGCCGGTGCGCATGGCAAGTTCCTGGAACGGCAGCAGCACGGAATGATGCTCCGCTTTGGTGACGACGATCTCGTCACCGGGCTTCAGCGCGAAACGCTTGGCCGCCTGTCCCCCACGTCCAAGCGACGCATTTCCGAAGGCCGTGGCCAAAAGGTTCAGTCCGGCGGTGGCGCCGGAGGTGACGACGATCTCCTCCTCGCCTTCCGCCGAATTGGCGCCGACCAACTTGGCGACTTTGGCGCGTGCCTGCTCGAACGCCATGGTGCTGCGCGCGGCAAGCTCATGGGCGCCGCGATGCACGCCGGCGTTGATGGTGCGGTAGAACTCCGTTTCGGCGTCGATCACGCATTGCGGCTTCTGCGAGGTCGCCGCAGAATCCAGATACACCAGCGGATGGCCATGGATCTCCTGATCGAGAATCGGGAATTGGCTGCGAATCTTCGAAAAATCGATCATGCCAGCGCGCTTTCCGAATCGGAGCCTTCCGGCAGGTATGCATCATAACCGGTTTCCTCAAGTTCGTCGGCAAGCTCCGGACCTCCGGTCTTGATGAAATGCCCATCGGCGAACACATGCACTATGTCCGGCTTGATGTAGCGCAGGATACGGGTGTAGTGCGTAACCATGAGAATGCCGAACTTGTTGGCCTCCTTGGCGCGGTTCACGCCTTCGGAGACGATGCGCAACGCGTCGACGTCAAGGCCGGAATCGGTTTCGTCGAGAATGGCGAACTTCGGCTTGAGCAGTTCCAGCTGCAGGACCTCGGCACGCTTCTTCTCGCCGCCGGAGAACCCTTCGTTCACGGAACGGGTGGCGAATTTCGGATCCATCTTGAGCCGCTTCATGGCTTCGGACAGCTCCTTGGCCCAGGTGCGGATGGATGGAGCCTTGCCGTCCACTTCGGTTTTGGCCGTACGTAGGAAGTTGGTCATGGACACGCCGGGAACTTCGACCGGATACTGCATGGCCAGGAAGATGCCCGCCTTGGCACGCTCGTCCGGGGTCATCTTGAGGATATCCTCGCCATCGAGCAGCACCTGTCCGGAATCGACGATGTACTTGGGGTGACCGGCCAGCGTATACGCCAAGGTGGATTTGCCGGAGCCGTTGGGTCCCATGATGGCATGGGTCTCATCGGAGTTCACGGTCAGGTTCACGCCTTTGAGGATCGGCTTGATGCCGTCCTTGGTTTCGACGTGCGCGTATAGGTCTTTGATTTCAAGGGTTGACATGATTCTGCTCCTGACGTTTATTTCTCTTCCAATACCTGTGCGATCGCGTCGTTCTCGCCGCGCGCCAGGCGCTTGTCGATGACGGCCATGAGGTGTTCGGCGATCGCCGGAATGCCGATTTCCTCGACGAGTTCGCCGAAGAAGCCACGAACCACGAGCTTGCGGGCTTCGGCCTCCGGAATGCCGCGCGATTCGAGATAGAACAGTTCCTCATCGTCGAACCGTCCGACGGAGGACGCATGTCCGGCGCCGACGATATTGCCGTTCTCGATTTCCAGGTTCGGTTCGGAATCGGCGATGGCGCCCGGAGTGAGCACCAAATTGCGGTTGAGCTCGTAGGAGTCGGTACCCGGCGCCGTCGGCTCAATCAGCGCGTTGCCGACCCACGCGGAATGCGCCCCTTTGCCGTCGAGAGCCCCTTTATAGACCACACGGCTCTTGCATTCGGGATGATTATGCACCACCATCGTACGATGCTCGATATGCTCGCCCGGATCGACGAAGTAGATGCCGAGCATGTTGAGCTCTCCCTGCTCGCCGCCAAAGTCCTGATCCATGCGGATACGCACCACGTCGCCACCAAGCGTCACCACCGAATGACGCAGGGAAGCTCCCTTACCGACATGGATGCGCTGATTGCCAACATGCTTGGACGCCTTGCCCCATTCCTGGATGAAGGTGGTGGAGACATGCGAATCCTCGCCGGTTTCGATTTCTACGCCCTCCGCGAGGCGGGCGTCTCCATCATGTTCCACGACCACATCGGCATGGGCTCGATCCGAAGCGATGATCGACAGGTGGAACGCGTCAAGGTCCATGCCCGCGCCATGCACCTTGACGAGCACCGGCTGGCCGATCTCGCCATCGATGTGCAGGATGCCGGCACGACGGCCCGCGTTCCATTCGATGACGGACGCGCGGTCGTTCGGCTTGGAGACGATACCGGTGCCGGCATCTCCCACTTTGCCTTCGGCATAGCTGACGCCATCGGCAAGGGGCGAACCATCGATCATGGAAACGGTCACCTGTGTCTCATCGGATGGTTCGAACGCATCGAAGAACTCCTCGATGCGTTCCACCGGAGTGTACCGCCAATCCTCCTGCCTGCGATCCGGCTCGGCGAACGCATCCACATCGAAAGATCGGGGTGCGCGGTCCGCGGACGACGGCATGGCCGCCGGATTCGCGTACGGATCGGACGGATCCGCGACGGGGATATTGATTTCCTGAGTCTGTGCCATGGTGATCAGCCCACCGATCCTTCCATCTGCAATTCCACCAAACGGTTCAATTCGAGCGCGTATTCCATCGGCAGCTCACGGCTGATCGGTTCGACGAAGCCTCGCACGATCATGCCCATGGCCTCTTCCTCGGACAGGCCACGGCTCATCAGATAGAACAGCTGGTCCTCGGAGACCTTGGAGACGGTGGCCTCATGGGCCATGGAAACATCGTCCTCACGCACATCCACATGCGGATACGTGTCGGAGCGGCTGAACTCGTCGACAAGCAACGCGTCGCAAACCGTCGAATTGGATGAGCCCTCGGCCCCCTTGACGATTTTGACGAGCCCTCGGTACGCGGAACGTCCACCGCCACGGGAAATCGACTTGGCCACGATGGTGGAGCTGGTGTGCGGGGCGAGATGGATCATCTTCGCGCCCGTATCCTGGTACTGTCCCTTACCCGCGAAGCCCAAGGACATGGTGCTGGCCTTCGCGTACGGCTCCGCGAGTATGCATGCCGGATACTTCATGGTGGCCTTCGAACCGATGTTGCCGTCCACCCATTCCATGGTGCCGCCCTCACGCACGTAGGCGCGCTGCGTAACCAGATTGTAGACGTTGTTCGACCAGTTCTGCACGGTGGTGTAGCGTACACGGGCGTGCGGCTCCACGAAGATCTCAACCACACCGGAGTGCAGTGAGTCAGTGGAGTAGATCGGCGCGGTGCAACCTTCCACGTAATGCACGTAGGACCCCTCGTCCGCGATGATCAACGTGCGCTCGAACTGTCCCATGTTCGGCGTGTTGATGCGGAAGTAGGCCTGCAACGGAATGTCCACGTGCACGCCCTTCGGCACGTATACGAAGGAGCCGCCCGACCATGCGGCGGTGTTCAATGCCGAAAACTTGTTGTCATTGCTTGGAATGCACTTGCCGAAGTACTTCCTCACAAGATCCGGATATTTCTGCACGGCGGTGTCGGTGTCGACGAAGATAACGCCCTGCTCCTCGAGATCCTTCTGGATCGAATTGTAGATGACCTCGGATTCGTATTGCGCGGCGACGCCGGAGACCAATCTGCTCTTCTCGGCCTCCGGGATGCCGAGCTTGTCGTAGGTGGAACGGATCTCGTCAGGCAGCTCCTCCCATGTGGTGGCCTGCTTGTCGATCGGCTTGACATAGTACTTGAAATCGTCGGCGTCGAAATCCTTCAGATCGACGCCCCACTGCGGCATCGGACGGTTGATGAAATCGCGATACCCTTCCAATCGCTTTTCCAGCATCCATTCCGGCTCATGCTTATCGGCCGAAATGGCGCGCACGACGTTCTCGTCGATGCCCTTCTTCGCCGCCTCACCAGCGAAATCCGTATCATGCCAGCCGTAGGAGTAGTCACCGAATTGCTCGATGATCTCATCATCCTGCTTGATCTTGTCTTCGTTCACGCGCGTGCGATCAGCCACATACTGGCTCATCTCCACGTCGGCCGCGGCGTTGGACGCTTGGTTCTCTGCCACCGTACGCTGCCTCCATTCACTCATTGGTACCTATGACAAACTAACAGAACACCTGATGAAACACTAGGCCTTATTCGAAATTCGGCAGTGATTCATCTAACACATCGGAAAAGGGCGGGGAACCCACATGTCGGTTCCCCGCCCCATACGGAGTCAGCCATCCCGTCAGGCCTGGACATGCACCGTGGTGCCCATCAGGCACCAATTGTAGAACCACTCCGCCTGGTCCCAGCCGATGCCCACGCACCCATGGGAGGTGTTCTGCCCCAAGGCTTGGATGTCCGAATCGTTGTACGCGCTTTGCGTGGCAATCCGATGAATCGCGCATCCCGTCTTGGAAAAGTAGTTCACGAAGCCGACGCCCTTGACGTCCCAGTTCTCCTTCTGGCCGTTGGAAAGGGTGAGATTGCCGCTCATGTCCTGCGACTGGTATTTAAGCCAGACCTTGAAATCGCCGTCAGGAGTGCAATTGTCATATGCGTTCGCATCGCAGTGCGTCGGCGTGCACAGATCGCCGCTGGGCTGGCACTGACCGGTCTGATAGTCGTTGCCCTGGCCTGCGGACATATGCATGACACGCAGGGTCTTACCGTTTTCGATGGCCGTCACGGTGTGCTGCGAGAGGCTGACGACGACGGTGCGCGTGGTCTTCTTCGGATTCTGGGGATCGCAGGCGCCTTGGATGGAGACGGAATTCCCACCGTCGGCCAACGCCTTGGCGGCATCCACGCCGACATTGGAGTCTCCTCCATCGGCGACGGTCACGCCATCATGACCCTCCTTGTTGGTCTGCAGCACATCGCCCACGCTGTTGACGATCACATCGCCATCGACACGGTCGGCATGGAAATTCGGCTTGATGGACTCGTCATAATACTGCTGGAGTTTGGAACCATCGAACACCAGCACGCCTTTGCGGAATTGCCCATCCGGCAATGCGGCTCCGTCATCGGCGGAAACGCTCATGGAGGATGCGATCGACGCGGCATCGAACGAAGCCACCTCATGATTACCGATTTTGATGGCGATTGGGTTCGCGATCAACGCATCCGCGGTGGTCTTAGCCGTTTGGGCCTCGTCATCGGTGATGCCGGGCTCCGTCTGCCGGTATTCGACCTTCACCGTGGACGGCGACACCTTGCCGAGGGACTCGACGACCTTCTCGGCTTCCTCGACCACTCCGGAAACATCGATTCCAATGCCTTCCTGGCTTGGAACCACGTCGAACGCGTCACCGGCATCGTTGAGTTTCAACCCGGCATCCGCCGCCGAAGACGACTCGACTCCGAACAAATTGCCCACGGCATGGGCATCGACCTTCTGAGAGGCGAACGCCTTGGCCGTCACATTCCTATGATTCCAGAACATGTATCTGCCGACGGACGAATCGCCTCTTTTGGCATTAAACACCTCCCGGGCCATGGCCTTCGAATCGACGGACAATCCAAGGTCCTTCAGTCCGACCTTCTTCGTGGTCCCGTTATATGAGATTGGAATGGTGATGGAATCGGTCTCGTCGGCGATCCTGTCGGCGATCTGCTGTTGCGTCTTGCCCGTCATGGAATGTCCCCACAGCTTCACTCCCGGCAACGTGTGGGACTGGAAAAACCAATAACCACCACCCGCGACGGCGCCAAGCAGCACAAGCACCGCCAGAACTATCCACAGCCACAGCAGGCCATGCCCCTTCTTGGCGAACGCCGGCTCCCGTCCATCATCGACAGGGTCGGCGACCTGTGCGATATGGAGCCCCATATCGGAATTCGGGACGGGTCCCGAAGACGTATCTGCCTCAGGAAAGACGATTTTCTGCCAATCATCATCTGGAACGTTCATATCAGCCAATCTCAAACAAACCTCTCCATGGGTTTCCCATCGTCATTCCTTGGAGGGAGTCACGACCCCCAAACAAATACCCATTATGCAACATGGCCATGAATTCCTCGGAATACATGGCCATGTTGCATCGAATCGAATCATCCGATTCGCTCATCCATCGATTCAGCGCGCCTGCTGGTGGTCTAGAGCGGCCTTGACCAGACCCGCGAACAGCGGATGCGGCTTGGTCGGACGGGATTTGAACTCCGGATGCGCCTGAGTGGCCACATAGAACGGATGGACCTCGCGAGGCAGTTCGACGAATTCGGTGAGCTCACCGTCGGGGCTTTGACCGGAGATAACCAGACCACCCTCGCGCAGACGGTCCTTGTAGGCCACATTCACCTCATAGCGGTGACGATGACGTTCGGTGACATGCGTGGTGCCGTACAGTTCGGCGACGATGGAGCCTTCCTCCAGTTCCGCCGGATAGGAGCCGAGACGCATGGTGTGTCCCATATCACCCTTGCCGGCGACGATGTCCTTCTGCTCCTCCATGGTGGCGATGACCGGGTTGGCGCAATCCGGATCGAATTCGGAGGAATTCGCGTCCGTGATGCCAAGCACGTCGCGGGCGTATTCGATGACCATGGACTGCAGGCCAAGGCACAGACCAAGGGCCGGCAGCTTGTTCTCGCGGGCGTAGCGCAACGCGCCGATCTTGCCATCGATGCCGCGGATGCCGAATCCGCCTGGAATCACGATGCCGTCGACCTGGTCGAGCGCGGCGGCCGCGCCTTCCTCGGTCGCGCACTTGTCGGCGGCCACCCACTTGACGTTGACCTTGGCCCAGTTGGCGAAGCCACCGGCTTTGATGGCCTCGGTGACGGACAGGTAGGCGTCGGGCAGGTCGATGTACTTGCCGACGATGGCCACGTTGACCTCGTGCTTCGGGTGATGCACGCGTTCCAGCAGGTCCTCCCACTCGTCCCAATCGACATCATGGAACGGCAGACCGAGTTCACGGACCACATAAGCGTCAAGGCCCTCGTTGAACAGGATCTTCGGCACGTCGTAGATACTCGGAGCGTCCACGCAGTTGACCACGCCTTCGGAATCCACGTCGCACATCAGGGAGATCTTGTCCTTGATGGACTGGTTCAGCGGACGGTCGGAACGCAGGACAAGCGCGTCCGGGGAGATGCCGAGCTGACGCAGCATCATGACGGAATGCTGGGTCGGCTTGGTCTTGAGCTCATGGGCGGCGGCGATGTACGGCACCAAGGAGACGTGCACGAACATGCAGTTCTCGGCCCCCAGATCACGGCGGACCTCGCGTGCGGCCTCCAGGAACGGCTGGGATTCGATATCGCCGACGGTGCCGCCGATTTCGGTGATGATCACGTCGACGTCGTCGGACGCCTGGGCGCGCATACGGGACTTGATCTCGTTGGTGATGTGCGGGATGACCTGCACGCACTGGCCGAGGTATTCGCCGGCGCGTTCCTTGCGTAGCACTTCCTGATAGATCTGGCCAGTGGTGACGTTGGCCTTCTGGCTCAGGTAGACGTCGAGGAAACGCTCATAGTGGCCGATGTCGAGATCGGTTTCGGCACCGTCCTCGGTGACATAGACCTCACCGTGCTGGAAGGGGTTCATCGTACCCGGATCCACATTGATGTACGGGTCGAGCTTCTGCTGCAAAACCCTGATGCCGCGGCTACGGAGCAGGCGGCCGAGAGAGGAGGCGGTCAAGCCTTTGCCGAGAGAGGAGACAACGCCGCCAGTGACGAAAATATGCTTGGTGACGTGTTCTTGAGAATTGCCATGTTGTCTTCTAACCATGGAACTTCAGTCTATCAGCGGCGCAAGACGCGGCGTGTTCCATCGCAATACGAAAAGACGGGGCCGCATTGTCGCACGGTCCCGTCTTCCAGGAATTCAGGAGATACAGTCAGACGATCGTGATTTTATCGGTTGCCGGCCTCCTTCCTGCGGAAAACGACCAACACGCCCGCAACGACGGCGAGCGCCATGACGGCCAGGACGAGTCCTGCGACGTTGGAGCCCGTCGCCGGACTCTGCGTCGCGTCTTTCTTCCCGCTTTCCTTCTTGCCATCGACTTTGCCGTTGGTCCTGTTCGCGTTATCGACGGCCGGGATGACGGCCTGCTTCTGGACGTGCACCGTGCGGGTGAAGGTCGTGGTCTTGCCGCGGGAGTTGGTCACGGAGTAGACCAGCTTGTAGTCGCCGACCTTGTCGGCGTCCACGGTGCCCTCGACCTTGATTTTGTCGGTCAGATCGCCGTCGATGTCGTCGGCAGCAGAGACGCCCGTCATCGGGTCGAACTTGGAACCAACGGTGATGGTCGTCGATTCGTTCACGCCGCTGATCACGGGAGCGACGTCGTCGACGGAAGCAACCTTGAGCACGGTGGCGGACAGCGCGCCCGCGGTGTATGCGGAACCCTCGCGGACGGTGACGCTCTTGACGTCGTCATCGCCGTAGACGGTGCCGTCCGCGGCAAGCACCTCGTACTTGCCGGCCTCGACGCCGTCGATGGGAGCCGCTGCACCGTTGGCGTTGAAGATCACCACGTAGGTGCCGCTGGAGTCCTTCGCCTGGTAGGCCACGACGCCGTCGGCGGACTGAAGTATGGTCACGCTGGCGTTGATGTCGTTGTAGCCGGTCTGGCGGAGGGCCGCGATCCTGTTGCGCAGCTTGATCAGGCCCCTGACGTAATCGACGGATCCGGAATACTGCGTGGTGCGGTCCCAGTCGATGGCGTTCACCTCGTCGCCGGCGTTGTAGCTGTTGCCGTTGCCGCCCTTGGTGCGCAGGAACTCCTGGCCCAGCTGGATGGCCGGGATGCCTTCGGACAGGTAGACCACGGAATCGGCGAGCTTGGCGCGCGCCTCGGTGGTGGCCTCGTCGTCCGTGGGCACGGACTTCCTGAGCTTGTCGTACAGGGTCATGTTGTCGTGGATCTCGGCGTAGTTCACCACCTGGCCGGCATCCGCGTAGTGGTCCTGCGCGTTGCCGTTCCAGCAGGTCGTCTTCGCGTCAGCGTCGTACTGGCAGCCGAGCACGTTGTGGGCGATGAGGTTCTCCTGGTCCGCCTTGCCAGACACGAAGCCGGTGTCGGTGTCAGAGAACACGGAGCCCTTGAGGCCGTCGCGGATCGAATCGTTGAAGAACGCGATGCCGTTGTTCGTACCGTCCGAAGCGACCTGGTAGGCGTTCGGCTGGATGGTCATCTCGCTCTTGTCCATCTTGGAGTTCATGTCCCAGCCTTCACCGAGCACGATGATGGACGGGTCGATCTTGTCGAGGGCCGCACGGACCTCCTTCATCGTCTCGGTGTCGATCAGACCCATGAGGTCGAATCGGAAGCCGTCGATATTGTAGTTCTTCGCCCAGTAGGTCACCGAGTCCACGATGTACTTGCGCATCATCGCACGCTCGGAGGCGGTGTCGTTGCCGCAACCGGAGTTGTTGACCAGCGAGCCGTTGTCGTCATAGCGGAAGTAGTAGCCCGGGACCGTCTTGTTGAACGAGTGGTTCGCGGCATTGTAGACATGGTTGTACACCACATCCATGATGACGCGGATGTTGTTCTTGTGCAGGCCCTTGACCATCTGCTTCATCTCGGTGACGCGGGAGCTCGGATCGCTCGGATCGGAGGAGTACGAACCTTCCGGCACGTTGTAGTTCTCCGGGTCGTAGCCCCAGTTCTGCGCGCCGTCGGCCTTGTAGCTCAGGTCGCCGGTCTCGTTGACGGAACCGTAGTCGTACATCGGCATAATCTGCACGTGGGTGACGCCCAGCTTCTTCAGGTAGTCGAGGCCGGAGGTCGCGCCCTTGGCGGTCTTCGTTCCGGATTCGACCACGCCCAGGTACTTGCCCTGCTTGTCGGCGGAGATGCCGGAGGACGGGTCGATGGAGAAGTCGCGGATGTTCATCTCGGCGATGGAGGCGTCGGTGGTCTTGCCGAAGGCCGGCATGCGCTTGCCCGCCTTGCCCATGGCCTTCTTGGAGAGCACCACGGAGCGTTCGCCGTTGGCAACCGCCGCGGTGGCGTACGGGTCGGCAGAGGTGTTCACCGTGCCGTCGGCGAAGGTGAGCCTGTAGGAGTACGCGGTGCCGGAGGCAAGCTTCTTCACCGTGGCGCTCCACACGCCCCTGTCCTCGCTGGTCATGGCGATGGTCCGGTCGACGTCGGCGTCCAGGTCGTCGGACTTGTAGGTGACGAGTTCGACCTTGGCGGCGGTCGGCGCCCACACCTTGAAGCCGGTCTGCTTCTTCGTGAAGGTGGCGCCCAGATCCTCGCCGCTGTAGGCGTACTTCTTGTCGAAGGTGTCAGTGCGGACCACCGCACCGGCGATGGCGTCCTGGGAGCCGAAGCCCTTGACCTCGACGGTGTACTTGCCACGCACATCGAGATCCTTGTCGGTGGTGATGATCACCTTGGCGCCGTCGGTCTTGATGGCCTTGATGTCGACCTTCTTGCCGTCGGCGTCCGTAACGGTGACCTTATCCTTCAGATCGTCCGCGGAGACCTGCTTGGAGAGCTTGGCGGACAGCTGATCGGTTCCGGAGATCTCGGCGGACTTCATGGAGGCGCCAAGGGACGGACGGGCGGAGTACACCGTGGCGTCGCCGCTGATCAGCCACACCTCGGCGGAGGCGTTGCCGTCGGCGTCGAACACGAGCGCGTTGGACGGGATCTTGTGGTCGGCGTCGTCCGGGTCCTTGGCCTTCCAAGCATCCTTGCCGTAGCGGCGCAGCATGCCGATGTCGGAGGAGCCGCCGTTGTTGTAGTAGGTGTAGTTGGTGAAGGAGTACTCGGCGACCTCGCCCCAATCGTCATGGGTGGTGAAGGTGGCGGCTCCGCCGTTCCAGTTGGAGGCCCAGGTCCAGATGTCCCACTGCGGGATGGTGGTGCTGGTGTCCTCGGCGTTGTAGTACAGGCCGTCATCGCGGTTGTAGTGGACCTTCACCTTGACGGTGTTGGCCTTGCACTCGTAATCGGACGGGGCCGAATCGAGGGTTTCGACGGTGGTCGACTCGCCCTGGTCCGGATACTTGGTGCCGTCGATCCACACCTCGGCGGTGCCGTCGGAGCTCACCGTGGCGCTGCGGTCGGCGCCGTACTTCTTCCAGTCGCTGGTGGTGATGATGAAGCCGAACTTGTCGTACTTGCCGTCGAAGTCGAGTACGGCGACCTTGCCCCAGCAGTCGGTGCCGGTGAAGGCGTGGTGCTTGGCATCCATATCGCCGCCGTTCACATCGGCGCCCCACACGTACACGCCACGGTTGTCCGAGGCGGAAGAGGGCTTGTAGTGCACGACGAGGCGGGTCTTGCCCCCGATGGATTCGGGGTTGCCCACGGTGGCGGCCTGATCGGCCACGCCCACATGGGTGATGCCGGCGTTGGCGTGGTAGTTGCCGCCGCCCTTCGGGTTCTCCCATTGATCGGTGTCCTTGTCGTGGAACACGAAGTCGATCTTCTTGCCCTTGGTGTTGATGGTGGCGGTGTAGTAGCCCTGCGCGTCGAGCGTCATGTCGGCTTCCGGCTGATCCCAGTCGTCGCCGAGCCCGTAGTGGACCTTCGGGGTCTTCCACTCGGAGTTCGAAGGCTTGTAGTAGATGGTGACGCTCCTGTCGTCGGGCAGGGCGTCGTCCTCCTCCTGGCTCACGTCGGGATCGGACGGGTCGGTGGCCGCGGAGGCCGCCGGGTGGGAGGCCTTGGTCGCGCCGGCGTACAGGGCGATGGCGGAGCGCGCCGGGACGGTGGTCTCGACCTTGCCACCCTTGACAGTCACGGTCTTGGAGCAGTCCATGGTGGCGTACACATTGCAGTACTCGCCGTCGGCGAGGGAGGTCGTGTAGGAGACGTCCTTGTCCTTCTTGCCGTTGTTGATGGCGACGAAGCCCTTGTCTCCACGGGAGAAGGCGATGTTGTCGCCGCCGTCGTCCTGCCAATCGGCGACCTTGGTGCCGTTGACATAGTTGCGGAAGGCGATCATGCCGCGGGTGGAGGTCCAACGCTGCTCGCAGTTCCAATCGGACTTGTTGGTGGAGCAGGCCTGGTCCATGTCCACGTCGGGCACGGAGGTCGCGGTCGCGCCGGGGACGCCGTTGTCGTCGACATCCCACTTGTAGTCGGAGAGCAGGCGCGGGGTACCATAGTCGTAGGCCAGCATGAAGGCGTTGGCCAGCTGGTACTTGGCGCCGTCCTTATAGGTCAGAGCGCCCTCGTTGCGGGCGGTGTCCCAGTTGGTGACGAACACGTTGGCGTCCTCGGAGGACAGGTCCTTGCCTAGACGCTCGCCCAGCCCCTTGAGGTTGGCGATCTTGTCCTTGAAGGTCTGGTTCATCTCGGATTTGAAGCCGAATTCGGTCACGGTGCCGTTCTGCACGTAGTTGCTCGGCTGGATGCCGGCAGCTTCGGAGGAGTTTCCGATGACCTCTTGGATCCAGTAGATGTCGTTGGCGTTCTGGCCGACCTTCTTGGCGAACTTCTCCTTGATGGCCTTCATGCTGTCGGTGTGGATGTGCTTGACGGCATCCATACGGAAGCCACGCACGCCCAGATTCCACAGCTTGGCGAGATAGTCGGACTGGATGTCCTGGACCTTCTCGCTTTCGGAGTCGAAGTCCCACATGGAACTCAGGCGGCATTCCTGCACTTCCTGCTGGTTGGTGTAGTCGGAGATGTTCTTCTTACAGCTGTGGAAGTCGGCGGCGGTGATGCCGTCCGGGTACTGCTTGGTGGCGAAGCCCGGGTAGCTGCCGGTGGAGCCGTTGTAGTCGCTGCCGGCCACGCCCTTCTGGTCTCCGGCGGCCACGTCGGAGCCGGTGGTCTGGTTAAGCACCACGTCGGCGATGATGCCCACGCCCGCCGTGGAGCACTGCTTGACCATGTTCTTGAATTCGGCTTCCGTGCCCAGCTTGGAGTCGAGCTTATAGCTCACAGGCTGGTAGCTGGTCCACCACTGCGTGCCCTGGATGGATTCCTGCGGAGGCGAGACTTCCACATAGGCCACGCCTTCCGGGCCGTAGGTATCGGCGCATTCCTTGGCGATGGTGTTCCACGTCTGCTGGAACGCGATCACCTGAACGTCTTTCTGTTGATTGGCCTGCGTTTCGGATTGCGCTTGGGCCGCGACCGGCGCCGCGACCAGTGAAGCGCATGCCATGGCCGCGGTAATGCCCACTGCCACCACACGGCCTAATGGATGGTTTGTCTGAACGACCATCGTTCTCCGTTCTCATCTTTGAGGCCGGTTCAAGAGCCCATGGCAGGCTCCGCGACCGGCAACGCATGCGTCATGGTCATCCGCATCCGCGCGGATAATTCAGAATACACTCGACGATGAATATGCATACGTTTACACTCCGAATCAGCATATACTGTATGACGATTCCTGCGCATGGCAATGAAACAGCGTGACCCGTTGTTACAAGTCAATCTTTCGTCTTTCACGCTGCAAACCGTTTCAGCAAACGTCACCCCCGATTTGCAATCCAGGCAGAAAGCACTTGCAAAACATCATCAAAAACAGCGAACGCTTGCACTCATCATCGCACGCTATGGGGCGTGGCGGCGACATGGAAGGCCACCGCACCGCCAGCTGGCACCGTCAACGTGGCGTCGCCATTCCAACGCACACGCACGACGCCGGAGCAATCCGCGTAGCCGTAGACATCGCAATACTCCCCCGCCGGCATCGATGTATGGTAGTCGACCGTGTGGGCACGCACGTCATTGTTGATGGCGATGAACGCGCGGGAGCCACGCCCGAAGGCGATCATATTGCCGCCGTCATCCTGCCAATCGGCAATAGGCGCGTCGCCGGCGACATTATGCCAACCGATCATGCCACGCACGTCCGTCCAACGGTCGGCGCAGCTCCAACCGGCGTCTTTCGAACAGTCGACGTCCGGCACGTCGGTCTTCGTGGCGCCCGGTGCACCGGAGTCGACGTCATGGAATTCGTAGCCGGAAAACACGTTGGGGGTGCCGTATGGGTAGGCCAGCATGAATGCGTTCGCCAAATGGTAGGCATCGCCGTCCTTGTAGGTGAGCGTCATGCCATTGCGTTCGGTGTCCCAGTTCGTCACGAATACGCTGGCTTTGCCGCTGGCGGTGATGTTCTGCGGAATGTCCCTGATCGACAGGCTCCCTCCGGCCAACGAATTGGTGAACATGGGTTTCAGACGATAGGCGTATTGGAATTCGCTCACCTGCCCGGTCTTGAGATAATTTTTCGGTTGGATTTCGGAGGCTTCGGAATTGTCTCCGATCACCTCCTGCATCCACCAGACGCTATCCATGGAGCGCCCGGACTTCTTCGCCACGAGTCTTTTGATGGCCAGCACATCCGTCGGTGGAATGTGTTTGACGGCGTCCACGCGGAATCCGGCGACGCCATAGTCTAGAAGCTTCACGAAATAGTCCGACAGCACATCGCGCACGTGTCCGTTCGAGGTGTCAAGGTCCTGCAGGCCGGACACTTGGCAGTTCCACACGCTGTCGGCGTCACGATACGTCCAGATGGAGCAAGGTGAATGAAAATCGGACGGGGTGTATCCGGCTTCGGGGAAATTACCGCTGTTGTCGTAGCCACTTCCGGCGGTGCCCTTGCCTTCCGTCTTGTCGACACCGGTGGTGTGGTTGATGACCGCATCCACGATCACGCCGACGCCCGCGGCCCTGCACTGGCTGACCATGTCCTTGAACTCGGCTTCCGTGCCTTCCTTCGAATCAAGCTTGTAGCTCACCGGCTGGTAACTGGTCCACCACTGCGAGCCTTGGATGGATTCCTGCGGCGGGGATACCTGTACGTATCCCACGCCCTCAGGGCCGAGCACCTCACCGCATTCGCGGGCCACGGAACGCCAATTAGCTTGGAACATGGTGACGATCACGTCGCTGCGGTATCGTGCGGGGTCGAAACGTCCTCCATCGCCCTCACGCGTCGGCACGCACAATGTGGCTACGGAAACGCCTACCGATACCGCGATGCATGCCACCGCCGCGACGGCACGTGTAATCTTTCTTGCGACTGCGCCCATGATTCCCTGACCTCTTCGTCGTATGCCACTTTCGCGGTCTGCATACGTTTGCAATACCACTGTATCCCATCAAAGGACAATCGCCATACGCAAAGCCGGACGCCGTGAACCGGCATCCGGCTTTGCGTCATGAGAAGCAGACGTCATCGGCTTTCGTTCAACAGATGCGCTACTGCCTCAAGAGCCAGCTTGTACCCGAAAAAGCCCATGCCGGTGATAGTGCCGGTGGCGACCGGCGAGATCACGGAGCGCTTGCGGAACTCGTCGCGTGCGGACGGATTGGAAATGTGCACCTCCATAAGCGGCAGCCCCTCGTCTATCACCATGTGCGCGGCATCCGCCAAGCCATAGGAGTAGTGCGTGAACGCCGCCGGATTCATCACGACCGGCGTCTTCTCGTCCGCGGCCTGATGCATCCAATGGATCATCTCGGCCTCGTCGTCGCTTTGGCGTACCTCCACGTCGAGCCCCAGTTCCTTGCCCCATTCGGTGCACATCCTGCGTAGGGTTTCAAGATCCCGCCTGCCGTACACGTCGGGCTGACGCACGCCAAGACGCCCCAGGTTCGGCCCGTTGACAACCACCACTTTGGTCATTTCTCTTCCTTCGTATTTGTTTTTCTACCGTTGGATGCGCCGGAACGCCTCTTCGACGGCATCAGCCGGCGGGTCCTCAAGATGGATGGGATGGCCCAGCGATTCGAGGATGACGAAGCGCAACTTGTTGCCACGCGCCTTCTTGTCTCGGTGCATGAGCGCCAGCACATCATCCCAGCTGCCGTTGTTCCACGATGTCGGCAGACCGAGCGAGCCGAGCAGCGAACGATGGTAGTCGACCAGATCCTGATCGATATAGCCGAGCAGATGCGACAGTTCGGCCGCGTACACACAACCGACGGCGACGGCGTTGCCATGCCTCCAGCGGAAATGCTCCAGCTTCTCGATGGCGTGGCCGAGCGTGTGACCGTAGTTGAGGAACTCGCGCAGTCCGGCCTCCTTGAGATCGGCGGAGACATGGTAGGCCTTCACGCCCACGGTATGCTCGATGAGTTCGGCCACCACGTCCTTAAGTCCGGAATCGAGGAACGACGCGCCGTCGAAGGAACGCAATTCGCCGGCATGGGCCTCAAGGATGTCCAGGATCTCCGGATCCATGATGAATCCGGACTTGGCGACCTCGCCCAGACCTTCGATGAAGATGTCGTTCGGCAGCGAGGCGAGCGTCCCCATGTCGGCGAGCACTCCCGCAGGCGTATAGAACGAACCGACGAGATTCTTGCCTTGCGGTGTGTTGACACCGGTTTTGCCGCCGGTGGAAGCGTCGACCATGGCCAACAGCGAAGTCGGGCAGTTGACGTAACGGATGCCTCTCATCCACGTCGCTGCCACGAAACCAGCCAAATCCGTGGCCGCTCCCCCGCCGAGACCCACGATCGCGTCGGATCGGGTGAAGCCTTCCTCCCCCAATCGCTGCCAGATGCCATTGGCCACTTCGACCGTCTTGCCGGCTTCCGCGTCGGGAATAACGATGTCATGCACGTCATAGCCCGCTTGGCGAAGCAGTGTGCGCGCGCGGTCGGAATGCCGTTGCACCGGTTGGGTATGAATCAACGCCACCTTGGAGGGCTTGTCCCCCAACACCTGCGCGAGCTGGCTCATCACGCCCTCACCGATGCGCACATCGTACGGCTCAATGGCGGCTCCCGTGATATGGACTATGCGCTGGTCAATCATTTCCATCAGCTTTCTCGCGGCCACTTGCGGGGTCTGGCCATGGGTACGCACATGCACGTTGGCCACCCGCCTGAACACCGGGTCGCGTTCCTTGTACAGTTTCTTCCACCGTTCGTTGGCGTCTCCGTCAAGCATCGGACGTCCACCTCCGCGGTTAGCCCGTTCCATGGCCTCCCTCGGATCGGCCATTAGATACACGACCTTGCCTCCATCCGCGATGTATTCGGCAAGCCCCTGCCGGATGGACGGCGTCATCGGCGCCCCTCCTCCCAAGGAGAAGATGCCGTCGAAGTCTTCCAGCATGTCAAGCACGACATCGCTTTCCAGCTTGCGGAACTCCGGTTCGCCGTATTTCGCGAAATATTCGGGGATTTTCATCCCGGCGTCCCGTTCGATCTCATTGTCGGCGTCGGCGAACGGCAGATGCATCATCTGCGCCACTTCCTTGCCGACACGGGTTTTGCCTGCGCCCATCATCCCGATGATGACGGCGACGGGCCTGCGCATTCCGGACATAGGGGCGGTCACCTCATATGCTCCGGCCAGGACGCCACGTAGGATTCGGCGTTGCGTCTGGTTTCGGCGATGCTGTCCCCGCCGAACTTCTCCAGCACGTATTGCGCGATGGTGAGACGCACCATGGCTTCGGCCACGACGGCGGCCGCTGGGACCGCGGTATTGTCGGAACGCTGGTTGATGGCCTGCGCGGCCTCACCGGTAGCGACATCGACGGTACGCAAAGCTTTGGGAATGGATGGGATCGGCTTCATCGCCGCACGCACCACAATCGGCTGTCCATTGGACATGCCGCCTTCGATGCCTCCCGCACGATTGCTCAGACGCGCGATACGCCCATCCTCGCCGATCACCATTTCGTCATGCGCCTGCGATCCGGGACGCATCGCCTCCAGGAAACCGTCGCCGATCTCTACTCCCTTGATGGCCTGGACGCCCATGACGGCACTGGCCAGAGCGGCATCCAGACGGCGGTCCGATTCGACATACGTGCCGATTCCGGCCGGAACGCCATATACCACGACCTCGATCACACCGCCCAATGTGTCGGCGTTCTCCTTGGCCTTATCGATGCGGGCGACCATCTGCCGTTCGGCCGTCTTGTCAAGGGTACGCACCGGGGACGCATCCAAGGCATCAAGATCCTCCGGCTTCGGCAGCACGGCGTTCTGCGGATCGGTGATGCCCGCACCACCGATCGACAGCACATGGGAGACGGTGCGGATGCCAAGCGACTGCTCGAGGAATTGCCTGGCGACCTCTCCCAAAGCCACACGCGACGCGGTCTCACGCGCGCTGGAACGTTCCAGCACCGGACGCGCGTCATCGAAGCCATACTTGCGCATGCCAGTCAGGTCGGCATGTCCCGGCCGGGGACGGGACAACGGGGCGTTGCGCCCCTCACGCGGAATATCATGGTCGAGAGGATCGGCGCTCATCACTTCGGTCCATTTCGGCCATTCGGTATTGGCGATTTCAATGGCGACTGGCGAACCAATGGTCTGGCCGAACCTCACACCGGTGAGCATGCGGACTTTGTCCTGCTCGAATTTCATACGCGCGCCACGACCGTATCCAAGACGACGGCGAGCCAATGCGCCGACAATGTCCTCGGTGGTGACGTGGATGCCCGCAGGCAGTCCCTCGATCATGGCGACAAGCGCTTCGCCGTGCGATTCACCTGCTGTCTGCCAGCGCAACATGCCAACTCCTTTTTCTGCCAAATACGATTCGTGGACTATCTTAACGGTATGTGGTACATGATTTGCCTGCCGAGTCTGCTCTGTGGAACGGCCGCCAGCATCGAGGACGTACGGTCACGCCGTGTTCCGCGCGTATGGATCGCCTTCGGCTGTCTGGCGCAGATCATCGCGGATACCGCGTACGCGATCGCCTTCAATTCGCTGTTCCTGGTGTTGCAGGCACTGCTGTTCGCAGTACTGTCCGCGGTATTGCAGGGCTCGCTCGCACTCGTCAAACCGGGGACTTTGGGATTCGGCGATGTCACCTCGACATTGATGGTCGGGCTTTCCGTAGGCATGTTCGGATTGTTCGCCATCGTGTATTGGTGGCTTGCGATCGCCGTGGCCGGCATGCTCTGGCTGGCTTTCTGGACACGGTTCGATCCGCAGAAGCATACTCGGTTCGCCGGCAAAACGCCTTTCGTCCCGGTCATTGTCATCGCCGGGGCGATCGGCGTCATGATCAGCGCTTTCCACTGAAAGATATGCGGAACGTCAGTTGGCGTTTTCGTTGTTGTTCTTGTATTCGTCGCGGATTGTCCAGAATTCGTCCTCGGTCTCCACGAATTTGGTCTCCCCTGTCTTGAGATTGGTGGTGACAAAGTACAACCATTTGCCTTCCGGGGGATTCATGGCGGCCTGGATCGCGGAATCGCCCGGATTGCTGATCGGCGTCGGAGTCAATCCCTTATTCACGCGGGTGTTGTAGGGATTACTGCCGTCCTGAAGCTGCTCGTCCGTCAGCTGGCTGCCATTGACACCGAAACCATACGCGACGGTGCTGTCCATGCCCAACGGCATGTCCTGGTCGATACGGTTGAGGATGACACGCGCGACCTTACCGCAATCGTCCGGGTTGTTGGCTTCGGACTCCGCAATGGACGCGATGATCAGAATACGCTCACGCTCACTTCCGGTGGGGACTCCCAAGGCGTCAAGCTTGGCTACGCGCGCGTCCACCATATCCTTGATAATCGTCTCCGCGGATTTCCCCTGCGCCTCGTAAGCGCCTGGTTCAAGCCATCCTTCGAATTTTCCGTTCGCCTCGTCGGGAAGGATGCCCTTGCCGCCACCATCGATGACCGCCTTGAATTCGGAGACATCCTTGCCGGACGCCTGCGCGGCGCTGGCGATGACGTCGGACACTCTTTCGCCGGCCTTCACTTCGGCGAAGCCGCCCGCCTTGCTTTGATCGGAGAGGATCTCGACGACGTCGGCCGCCCTCATATGAGTCTTCAACGCATACACGCCCGGATACAACGTCGCGCTGGCCGCGGCGACCGCGGAAGTGAAAGCGGATTCGGATTTGACGATGTTCTTCTTGACCAGATTCCGCGCGATCTGATTGGTGGCCTGCCCGGTTTTGACGGTGAAGGCCACCGCCTTGTCTCCCGGCCCCTTGTAATCCTCGATCTGGAGCGAGGTGTCGGAGGCCGTGACGGCCTTGAGACGCCTGATCATGCCCGCGCCGAAAAACCCAATGCCGGCCACCAAAGCGATGACTGCAACGACTGCGATGACCGTCACCGTGCGGCGACGCCGGCGTTGAGCCCGCCTCTTACGTATGTCACGTCGCGATTTCGGCGGCTGAGACGGTTCGGAATCGGCGGAAGAGCCTCCCGATGTCTCGACCCATTCCGCGTTGTCGGAAAAGTATTCGTCCAAATCTTCGGTCATTAGTCTCTCGTCCTCATTCGCGGTTTCGATCAAGCGCCGTCTGCAAAATCACCACCGCAGATTGCTGGTCGACCATCGGTCGATGCCTACGACCGCCGACATGCGCATCAAACAGCTGATGATGCGCGGTAACTGTGGTCAGACGTTCGTCCACCAGCTCGATGGAAGGAACATCCGTTATCGAATACAATTCGTCCTCCACGGCGGCGTGCAGCCGCTTTTCGAGGTTGACGGCCCAGCGCCTCGCTTTTTTGGCGCTTTTCCCCTCTTCGCCGTTCAACAGCAACGGCAGACCGATCACCACATGGTCCACCGACTCGTCCCCTATGACGTCGATGACCTCATCCAACGCGTGGAAGTAATCCCCATAAACCTGGATGTTGCCTATGGGATGTGCAAGGGTGAGCTCGGGGTCGGACAGCGCAAGCCCGACCCGAGCATCACCCAAATCGATTCCAAGCCAAACCATGCTTGGAAAATCAGCCCTTCATGGCCTGGTTCGCCAGTGCATCAAGAGCCTCGTCGATCTTGGTGGCGTCCGCACCGCCACCCTGTGCGAAGTCCGGCTTGCCGCCGCCACCACCGCCAAGGACCTTGGAGGCGCCGCGGACCAGATCGCCGGCTTTGATACCCTGCTTGCGAGCCGCCTCATTGGTCGTCACTGCGACCATGGGCTTGCCGTCCTCGTTCACACCGGCAAGGGCCACCACGACCGGCGTGTCATCACCGAGCTGTCCACGCACGTCGAGCACGGTCTTGCGCAATGCATCGAAGGAGCCAAAATGGCCGACGTTCTTCCTGGCGACCTTGACCGGAGCCTGGGATGCCTTCGCGTCGGCCACCAAGGCCGGCACGGAGGCCGCAAGCTGGGACTCATACATGGCCGCGAGACGACGATCGGATTCCTTGAGCTTGGCAAGCAGCGTGTTCACACGCTCGGCAAGCTCGTCCGGACGCGCGTTGACCATATCGGAAAGCTGGGAGACCAGCGCATGCTCACGCGCGTTGAACTCGTATGCGCCCTGGCCGACGACGGCGTCCACACGACGGACACCGGAGCCGATCGAAGCTTCGGACATGATGTTGATGGCACCGATCTTTCCGACGTGGTCGATATGGGTGCCGCCGCAAAGCTCGCGACTCCAACCATCCTCGCCGATGGAGACCACACGCACGATATCGCCGTACTTCTCACCGAAGAGATGCATGGCGCCGAGCGCGATGGCATCGTCGAACTTCATCTCCTGGGTGGTGACGGCGAGGTTCTCGCGGAGCTTCTCATTGACGCGGGCCTCAACGGCGTTCATCGCGTTCTTGCTCGGTGCGCTGGACCACTGGAAGTCGAAACGGAGCCGGTTCGGAGCATCCTCGGAGCCGCGCTGGGTAGCCTGGGGGCCGAGCTCCTCACGCAGCGCCTTGTGCACCATGTGGGTGGCCGTATGGGCGCGGGCGATAGCACCACGACGGTCGAGGTCGATGTTGGCGTTGACTTCAGCGCCGACCACCAGCGTGCCTTCGGTCAGACGGCACTGGTGAACGATGAGGTCCTTGATCGGCTTCTGCACGTCATCGACCTCGAGCACCGCTCCGTCATCGGACAGAATCTCGCCTTGATCGGCAAGCTGGCCGCCGGCTTGCGCATAGAACGGAGTGCGGTCGAGGATGACCTCGATGTTGGCCGGTCCCGTGACTGCGGGAACGGAGCCCTTTCCTTCCTGCATGATGCCCAGGACCTTGGCGCGCGCGGACATGTCGGTGTATCCGAGGAAGTCGATCGGCTTGACCAGGGTCTTCTTGAAATCGTCATAGACGGACAGGTCCACGTTGTGGCGCTTCTTCAGCGCGTCGGCGCGGGCGCGGCTCTTCTGCTCGGCCATCAGTTCGCGGAACTTCGCCTCGTCGACCTTCACGCCCTGGTCGGCGGCCATCTCAAGCGTCATTTCGATCGGGAAGCCATAGGTGTCATGCAGCTTGAAGGCGTCCTCGCCGGACACAAGGTCGGATCCCGCCTGCTTGGCCTTGGATACGGCCATGTCGAAGATCTCCGTGCCGGATTCGAGCGTACGGCGGAAGGCATCCTCTTCGCCATAGGCAGCTTCGGAAACATCGTGGAAGGTGTCGTTGAGTTCCGGATAGCTCGGCTCCATCGCCGCCTTGGAGGTCGGCAGCAGGGTCGGCATGACCGGATCGGTAACGCCAAGCTCGCGCATGGCCTTGACGGTGCGGCGCAGCAGACGGCGAAGCACGTAACCACGACCGTTGTTGGACGGACGCACGCCGTCGGACATGATCATCAACGCAGAACGCACATGGTCCGCGACAATGCGGAAACGCACGTCCATGGCCTCGTCATCGCCATAAGTGCGGCCGGAAAGCTTCTGGGCCGCCTCGATGACTGGGAAGACTTCGTCGGTCTCGTAGATGTTCTGCTTGCCCTGCATCAGGTACGCAAGACGCTCCAAGCCGGCGCCGGTATCAATGTTCTTGTTTTCGAGTTCGCCGACGATGTGCAGGTCCGTCTTGGACTTGACGTTGTCGACCTCGTAGTTCTCGAACACGAGGTCCCAAATCTCGATGTAACGGTTCTCGTCGGCGATCGGGCCGCCTTCCACACCGTACGCCGGTCCGCGATCAACGTAGATTTCGGAGCACGGGCCACCGGGGCCGGGACCACCGGTGGTCCAGAAGTTGTCTTCCATGCCCATGATCTGGATATGCTCGGGGTCGACACCCTCGTTCTTCCACATGGACCGGGCTTCCTCATCATCGGTGAAGGTGGTCATCCACAGTTTCTCCGGGTCGAAACCGTATCCGCCCTTGTCCTGAGGAGTGGTCAACAGCTCGTATGCGTAGTGGATGGCCTCCTCCTTGAAGTAATCGCCGAAGGAGAAGTTGCCAAGCATCTGGAAGAACGTACCGTGACGCGTGGTCTTGCCGACCTCATCGATGTCCAAGGTGCGCACGCACTTCTGGTTGGAGGCCATACGATGCCTCGGCGGGGTCTGTTCGCCCATGAGGTACGGGATGAAGGGGACCATGCCCGCGATGGTGAACAAGGTGGTCGGATTCGGGGAAATCAACGATGCCGAAGGAACGACAAGATGATCATGCTGTTCGAAATAGTCGAGATAGCGCTTCGCGATTTCAGAAGTGCGCATGTGGATTTGAACTCCTTTATTGTCGGAAGACCCAGTGTCTTCCAAACGTACTATCGATTGCTTGGACATGCCGTGGGGCGGAACGGCGATCAGTTCGCTTCGTCCGAGTATTTTGCGTTGAGCTCAGCCTCACGAGCCCGACGCGCAGCGTTGAACTCGTTGACCAGACCCTCAAGCGTGCGCATGGTCACATGGTCCTGATCAGGCCCAAGCAACAGCTGACGGGCCGTATCAGGCGTATTGGCCTTGACGTAGGCCTGCGCCTTGGTGACGGCGACGACACCGACGCACACGCCGATGGAGACCCAGAAGAGACGCTTGAACATCACTCCCCCTTATTATCTGCCGCGCGGTTGATGTTACGTTTGTTCAGGAACGACTGCGCGGTGGATTTCAATGCGTACATGGTGGATGCCACTTTGATGACGGGCTTGCCCAGGAACGATCCGTACAGGTCGGTCAAGGCACCGATGTTGTTGGCCGTGGTCGAAGCGGCGGCGGAGATCTTGTTGACATCCTCCAGCGATTTGTTGACCTGCTGCACCGTGGTCACACCCTCGTCAAGCGCCGGAATCGCATGGTCTCCGGTCTCCTTGACGGTTTCGGCGATCTGATCGAACAGCTTGCCGAGACGAATCAACGGGTAAATCATGAAGCCGGCAAGGACCGCGAACGCAATCGCCGCGATCAGACCAGCAATCTCTCCAACACCCATCCTGCACCTCTTTTCAGTTCCACGGTTGTCCGTGAACGCAATACCCGCATAAGACTAGTAAAAAGCCCCGACCGTGGCAAATGGTCTCACTGATTGTATGAGACCACCGTCACCGCACGGTCGATGGGTTCGTCCGTATCGAAATCGAGACACGTCACCGATCCATTGGCGGGACGCTCGCTTAGATCATATCCTTCGGGCGCGAATCGATGCATGAGGCTCAAAAGCGTATTGCCGTGGGAGATCTGCAGCACATGGTCGCCGTCTTCGAGCCGCGGATTTCCTGCGATCAACGCGAAGCCGCCCTCCACCCGGCGCCAATATTCGGCATCCGATTCGGCATCATGGAATGGATCCGCTTCCTTGAGGAAATCGCGGGTGGCCGCAAGCCCGTATCGGGCTACGATGTCGTTGTAGTCTTTCGCGCCATGGGGGCCGCCGGCCGCGGTCCAGGCCACGCCCATGTCCTGACCTTCGAAGTAGCCGTAGAACTGTTCACGGAAATGCATGTCGCTGATCAGTCTCGGACGGACATGCCCCGCGGACTCGTTCATGTCCAGGATCCGCTGCGCCGTCACCTGGGCACGAGTGGTGTCGGAGCAATAGGCCGCCGCGAAATCGATGTCCTTGAGCTTGTCGGCGGCCTTGTCTGCGTCGGCGAGCCCCGCATCGGTCAATGGGGAGTTCGACCATCCCTGAAGCCTGTTGTAGCGGTTGAAGAACGTCTGTCCATGTCGGACCAGATGGAGATGAAGCAACATGCCTTCCATGGTACCTAGGCAATCGGCCAAACGACATGCCGTCCGGAAAACGTCCCGGAAAAGCGAGAAGCCTCGCAGCCATGACGGCTGCGAGGCTTACGCTGTATGTCCTTAAACTGTATGTTCTTACAGTATGTTGTTCCAGATCAGCGGGCGTAGAATTCGACCACGTACTGGATGTTGACCTGCACCGGAATCTCCTCGGCCTCAGGCTTGCGGGTCAGAGTGGCCTTCAGGGAAGGCAGGTTGACGTCCAGGTAGCCCGGGACCGCCGGCAGCACGTCACGGTGCACGCCCTCGGCAGCGGCCTGGAACGGGACCATGGTCTGGCTCTTGGCCTTGACCTGGATGGTCTGGCCCGGCTTGACGCGGTAGGACGGACGATCGACGATGTTGCCATCGACGAGGATGTGGCGATGCACCACGAACTGACGGGCCTGGGCAGTGGTGCGAGCGAAACCTGCACGCAGAACCAGGGCGTCGAGACGGGTCTCGAGATCGGTCAGCATGGCGTTACCGGTCTGGCCAGCGGTATGGGTGCCCTTCTCGTAAGCGGCGCGAAGCTGCTTCTCGGAGATGCCGTACTGGGCGCGAAGACGCTGCTTCTCGCGCAGACGCACCGCGTAATCGGATTCGGTGCGGCGACGGGTGCGGCCGTGCTCGCCAGGAGCATACGGACGCTTTTCAAAAATACGCTGAGCCTTGGGGGTCAGAGCGATGCCGAGGGCGCGGGAAAGACGCACCTGACGGCGAGAACGCTGAACGTTCGTCATTGGTTTAATCCTTTGTTTGTTCTGTCGTTGTCTGAACGGAACGCATGCCGGTTGTCCGGCACACGCTGAGCCAGCCTCTCCAGTGCTTCTTCGTGACATGCACGAACGGCTTGACCCATGATGCCAGGCACCATGATTGGCCGCCGACCCACTGACGGGCTAAGACTCCAGACGGCGCGCATCCTTTTCAGGCGCACACCAATCGTTAATCATACACATGAGGGACGGACGAGATGCTTCAGTCCACCCGCATCGGCATGTCACGGCCATCAAATCAACGCCAGTCTTCCCCTGTCCATGCGGTAGGTGCGGTCCGCATATTCGAGAGCATCCGGATCATGGGTGACCATCAGCACCGCGGTTCCGCCATCCGCCACCCGGCGCAGCAATCGCATGATCACCGCCGTGCTTTCCGCGTCCAAATCTCCCGTAGGCTCATCGGCAATCAGTAGTTTCGGTTCGTTCATCAACGCCCGAGCGATGGAAACCCTCCGCATCTCGCCGCCGGAAAGTTCTTTCGGGTAGCAAAAGGCGAGATCGCCTACCAGCACCTGATCCAACAACATCTGAGCGCGCCGCATCATATGATCGGACCGCGGCGCGATCGACGTCCGTACGGAAGCCGGCTGGATGACATCGGGAAGGCCGCTGTCAACGACAGGTTCCGGTGTCCGCCCTCTATCCACAATGGCGTTCCCCCGCCGTGGACCGCCTCGCAGCACCGCGGGAAGGATCACATTGTCGATGGCGGTGAGGTTCGGCAGCAATGTTTGGATTTGCGTGACGAATCCGATGGTGCGGTTGCGCAAATCCGACATCCGTCTGTCGTCCAAAGCGGACACGTCGTTGCCGTCCAGAATGATCGAGCCGGCCGAAGGTTTCAGCAATCCGGTGATGAGGTTGAGCAACGTGCTTTTGCCGTTGCCCGACCTACCGACGATCGCCGAGAATTCGCCTGGGCCGAGCGTGAGGTTCACATCGTCCACCGCGGGAAAGGACGTGCCCCGACGCATGAATTCGCGGGTAAGCCCACGAATCTCCAGAACGCTCTCTTCCGTCATCACTCCCCCTCCCTCAACGTCAGATAGGTCTGTGGCGCGGAAAGACGCACTGCGGTGGCGATGACGGCAATCAGCCCGGTGACCACGGCGAACAGAAGACTGGCAACCGTCAGTGTCAGCACCTTGCCGATTCCTACCTGCAGATAAGGCAATTGCAGTTCTTTGGCGATCAGACCGTTGAATGGAAGCACTACCAGCGACGCGCAGGATATGCCTGCCAATCCTCCGATGACGCCGATGATCGCCGATTCCTTGACGATGATGCCCACCAGTGTCGCACGGGTCGCTCCAAGGATGCGGTACGCGGCGAACTCGCGCTTGCGCTCGTTCATGGATGACGAGAACACGGCCAGCATCACGATAAGGCCCATGACCCAAAACACCGCCACGAATGCGACGGCGTAACGGATGACCGCTTTGAGATTCGCCTTGGTGGCCGCAGTGATGCCTCCCGGATACACGTAGCCCAAGCTTTTGATTCCCGTGGTCTTGGCGATGTTGGAGGCCACCTGCCGGGCGGAATATCCATCCTTGACCTTGACGAGCACGGCGGACACGGTCTTGCCTGCGTATTTCTCGGGAATCGCCGCATGTCCGGTCCGGGCGGAATAGGAGATGACGTCCGGCACCGTGTCCATATTCACGAACACGGAGTTGTCCAACGACGTTCCAGTGTCGGCCAGTTGCGCGGCCACGGGAAATTCATGCCCATACAATCTGACGGTGCCTTCAACCGACACGTTGATGCCGGACCCCGCGACGACTTGGCCTCTACGGAGCGTGCCGTCGACCTGCGAAGTCATCCAAGGAGTGATGACGAAATCGGTGTCGGGGTTGAAACCGATGATCTGCACCTTCTCGTCGCAGCAGGCGGCCGCCAGCGAGGAGATGTACGTCTGCACCGTGCTTTCATAGACGCCATCCGTCCTGGCGACTTGGGCACCGATGTCGTTGGTGAAATAGAACGTGCTCGACGCGTTTCCCGTGAGCAGGGCCTCCGCCTTGGTCTCAGTGTTCTGCGGTGTGACCATCAGGTCGGCACCCATACGTTCCTGCATGCTTTCCAATCCATTGTTGAGGTTCATGGAGAGCAACGATCCTCCATGGAACGCGAAGGCAAGCATGCCGACGACAATGGCGAGCGCCGCTGTGCGGAAGGGTTTGCGCCGCAGATTGACCAGCGGCAGTTTCGACAACGTGATATGTGACATGTCAGGCACGCTTCGACGGACGGGAGTCAAGATACGCGGCGATCGACGAGGCTATGGCCAACAGCACGCCCAGCACGATGAGCGTGGGCATCGTCACCATGTGGCAATGCATCATGGAGCCCTTGCACACGCCGATCAACACGGTCGGCGTCAATGCCACGAACACGCCCAGCACGGCGTTGGCAATATCCAATCCGGCTCTGACGGCATCAGCGACGAAGAATCCGATCGCCGCCAACAGCACGGCCACGATTCCGATCCCCAAAGCGGCCTGCGCGGTGTAATGGCATGCCATGGGCATGTCTTTTACCGCGCACACATGGGCGAAGGTCCGCGGGGCAATGGCGATCAGCGCTCCCAACGCGATCTGGGATACGACGGCGAATGGTTTCCTGAACATGGTCCTCCCTCTCGATAAGCGAACATCGCCGATTATCGCAGCGGATGATTCGAAAGAAAAGACTTGTTTTTCAACACAATCCGTGATATGGCCCATGGTATCAATGCGGCTTCGCCGCGAAGGAAGTCTGTCGGAAAGCCGTCAGAGCTTTTCGATGGCTGAGCCGTCAAACGGGCAGTCCGGTGAACTGTCCGTAGGCGAAGTGAGCGGCTTCGCCGCGAAGGGCGCCTGTCGGAAAGCCGTCAGAGCTTTTCGATAGGCGCCGTGCGCAGCGACAGGCGTTTCACTCCGTCCGCGCCGAAATCCACGGTGATCACGGAATTCACCCCCGCATCCTTCATCTCGATGACCTTTCCCATGCCGTAATGGTCATGGGTGATTCTGTCGCCAATCTGGAAATCCTCGATGCTCAGGCCATTGCCACCCATCGGACCGGCAGAAGCCGGTTTCGTCAGATCCTTCGGCTTCGCACGGCGCGTGGTGACCCTGCCGGATTTTCCTGACGTCTTGCCGGAACCATACGACGACCAGGAGGAGGAACCGTAGGATCCGTACGACGACGAATCCGAACGGAAACCGTAGGAAGAACGACGGTTCCCCGACGCATGGCCTGAACCATAGGAGGAACGGCTGGAGCCACGCGCCGCTCCATACGAGGAGCCACCATATGACGAACCATAGGAGGAACGCGACCCGTATGATCCGGAATCATGCGACGACGAGCCGTATGTCGTTCCCCCGAACGTGGTGGGGCCGAAATCATCGTCGCCCCAATCTCCATATTCGTCATCGTCGTCATCGTTCTGCCAGCCGGCACGCATCCGCTCGATATTGGCCTCACGTCGTTTCCAATCGATCAGATCATCCGGGATCTCGTCCAGGAATTGGCTGGGCAGCATTCCGTCGGACTGCCCCCATTGGCTTCGCGTGGCGGCGCGGGTCACATAAAGGCGGCGCTTCGCACGGGTGATACCCACATATGCCAGACGACGCTCCTCGGCCAGTTCTCCGGTGTTCTCCATGGCACGCTGGTGTGGGAAGGTGCCCTGCTCCATGCCGGTGAGAAACACGTATGGGTATTCCAGTCCCTTCGCCGTGTGCAAGGTCATCATCGTGACCTTGCCGGAATCCTCGTCCTCCCCCGGCAGCTGGTCGGAATCGGCAACCAACGCCGTGGTCTCCAGAAAACCGGCCAGCGTGGCGTCCGGCGTGTTCTGCTCGAATTCGGCGGCCACGGACTGCAGCTGCGAAAGATTGTCGACGCGTGAAGCGTCCTGTGGATCCTCGGAGCGTTGCAGCCCTTCCAAAAGACCGCTTTGGGACAGCACTTCGGCCACCACTTCAGATGGTTTCGAATCATGTTCCTTGGCGAAGTCTGCAAGACCATGCATCAAATCGCGGAACGCTTCCAACGGCTTGGCAATGCGTCCCGTCATGCCTTCGATCCGCTCCATGCGCTCGACAGCCTCGAAGAACGTGATGCCATGCGCATCCGCATATCCGGCCACCAGGCCTTCCGCTCGCGCGCCAAGGCCACGCTTCGGGACATTGAAGATGCGCCGCATATTCACGTTGTCCGCGGGATTCACGATGGCCTGCAGGTAGGCGATGGCGTCCTTGACTTCCCTGCGCTCATAGAATTTGGTGCCGCCAATGAGCTGATACGGCAAATTGGCGTTGATCATCGCCTCTTCCAAGGCACGCGATTGCGCGTTGGCTCGGTACATGATGGCGATGTCCCGGTAGGCGACGTTCTCCTCGGTGTGGATCCGCGCGATCTCATTCGCGATCCACCCGGCCTCCTGCCGCTCGTCATCCGCCGCATAGCCGATGATCTTGTCCCCCTCGCCGAGGTCGCTCCACAGTTTCTTCGGTTTGCGGTTCTCGTTTTTTGCGATCACCGCGTTCGCCGCGTTGAGGATGGTCTGCGTCGAGCGGTAGTTCTGCTCAAGCATGATGGTCTGCGCGTTCGGAAAATCCTGTTCGAAATCCTGGATGTTGCGAATGTCCGCTCCGCGGAACGCGTAGATGGACTGATCGGAATCGCCCACAACGGTGATCCAGCTCGGCCCGACGCGTCCGGCTCCCTTTTGCCGGGGGTCGGGCATCTCCCCCGAATCAACGCCGGACAGCTCACGCACAAGCACGTATTGGGCATGGTTGGTGTCTTGGTATTCGTCCACGAAAATGTAACGGAATTTATGACGGTAATATTCACTCACCGTCGGACAGGTCTGCAGCAATTCCACGGTGCGCATGATCAAATCGTCGAAATCGACCGCGTTCGCGAGCGCTAGACGGTGCTGGTATTCGGCATAGACGACGGCCGTCATCTCATCTATGTCGCCCGAACCCACTTGGTATCCGCGCTGGCCCGGAGTGTAATCGCAATTCGCCGTCTTCAGCTGATCCCTCCAGGAGGTCAGCGAATTCTTGCAATCGGAGATCTTGCCCAACAGCATGCGTGGCGTGTATCTCTTCGTATCGAAGTTCAGGTCGGCCGCGATCAGTTTGATCAGACGCTCGCTATCCGCGTTGTCATAAATCGAAAAACCCGATTTGAGGCCGATCTCCTTGCCGTCGCGTCGAAGGATGCGCACGCAGGCGGAGTGGAAGGTGGATATCCACATATGCTCGGCCTCCGGACCCACCAAGGACACGAGGCGTTCGCGCATTTCAGCCGCCGCCTTGTTGGTGAAGGTGATGGCGAGGATGCTGCTGGCCCAGATGCCATGCGCCAGCATCCATGCGATGCGGCGTGTCAGCACACGCGTCTTGCCCGATCCCGCGCCCGCGCCGATGAGCAATGCCTGCCTGTAGCATTTCACCGCTTTCTCCTGTTGGGGGTTGAGGCCCTCAAGGAGGTTCTGCGGATCGCATATCGCGGGATCCATGCTCTGTTCCACTGGTTCCTCTTTTCTTCCACGCGCTCGCGTTCAAACATTTGTTCGTAGAACTCATATTTATCATATGAGCAGGTCAGCGGACACGACTCGCACGGTCAATTGAGGCGCGTATGCTGAGCTCCTATATACGGTTCGCCGTATGCCATTCCACGCCGTCTTCTCACGGCGGGCACTACCACAGATATTACTAAGGGGTTTCATGAAGGAACTTGAAGAGCGCATTGCGCAACAAGGTACCGTCAAGCCCGGCAACGTGCTGAAAGTGGACGCGTTCCTCAACCATCAGTGCGATGTCGAGCTGTTCGACCATATGGGAGCCGCCTGGGCCGAGCATTTCAAGGGAAAGAACATCGACAAAATCCTGACCATTGAAGCTTCCGGCATCGGCATCGCCTGCGTCGCGGCCCGTCATTTCGGAGATGTCCCGGTGGTGTTCGCCAAGAAGGCGCAGTCTATCAACCTTGATGGCGACCAGTACACGACCACCGTCTATTCCTTCACCAAGCAGAAGGAATTCCCCGTCATCGTATCCAAGCGTTATCTCAACGAAGGCGACCATGTGCTGCTGATTGACGACTTCCTCGCCAACGGCAAGGCGTTGCAGGGACTGATCGAACTGTGCCATAAGGCCGGAGCCACGGTGGAGGGTATCGGCATCGCGGTGGAGAAGGGCTTCCAGGGAGGCGGCGACCATCTGCGCGAAGCGGGATATGACGTCGATTCCCTGGCGATCGTGGAATCGATGGATCCGGAGAACGGTTCCATCGTATTCCGTTCCTGATCTCCATCGGACGCTCAAACGACCATAAGAGAGGATGCAACAGTTGAGCGAAGAGAAGAAGAAAACCAAGAATAAGGGCAAGGGCGTGTCGGTTGAGGCGCTCAGCAGCCTTGACGCACCGGTCTCGTTCTGGAAGGGTGTTCCGTTCGGCCTGCAGCACGTCATGGCCATGTTCGTGGCGAATCTCGCACCGATCTTCCTGGTGGCTTCGGCCGCCAAGATGGATGCCGCGCAATCCGCCGCCATCATCCAAGCAGGTCTGCTGGTCGCGGGCTTGGGCACCTGTCTGCAGTTGTACGGCGTATGGCTGATCGGTTCGCGCTTGCCCATGGTCACCGGCATCTCCTTCACATATGTCGCCGCCGCCATGTCGATCGCGCAGCATCAGGGTTATGGCGCCGTCGCCGGGGCCGTGGTACTTGGCGGCCTGTTGGAGGTCGTGCTTGGCCTGACGGCGAAGTATTGGCGTCGATTCGTTCCGCCGATCGTTTCGGCGATCGTCGTCACCTCGATTGGTTTCTCGCTGCTGTCCGTCGGCGCCACCAGCTTCGGCGGGGGTTCCGGCGCAAAGGATTTCGGAAGCTGGCAGAATCTGACGCTCGGTCTGATCTCGCTTGTGGCATGTCTGACGTTCCAACTGTTGATGAAGGGCACCGCCAAGCAGCTTTCTGTACTGTTCGGCCTTGTCGTAGGTTATGTGGTCGCGATCATTATGGGCAAGGTCGATTTCTCCGGCTTTGCCGTTCTGCAGGTCGTGTCCGTACCGCATTTCATGCCGTTCAAGCTGGAGTTCGATCCGGGAGCGATCATTTCCTTCGCGCTGCTGTACGTGGTTTCCTCCGTCGAGGTGCTTGGTGACACCGCGGCACTCACCAAGGTCGGTCTTGACCGCCAGCCCACGGATAAGGAAACCGCCGGAGCGATCGCCGGCGATGGTCTGATTTCCTCCGTGTCCGGCCTGTTCGGCTGCCTTCCGCTGACCTCTTTCGCCCAGAACATCGGTCTGGTCGCCATGACCAAGGTCGTCAACCGCAAGGTGATCCTCTCCGGCGGCCTGATTCTGGTGGTCGCCAGCTTTGTCCCCGCCGTCGCGGAAGTCTTCAATTCCCTGCCGCAGGCCGTGTTGGGCGGTTGCACCATCATGATGTTCGGCAACATCATCCTGTCCGGTTTCCAGATGATTTCCGAGGCCGGATACACGCAGCGCAACGTCACCATCGCCGCGCTGAGCCTGACCATCGGCATCGGCTTCACCCAGGTCGGTGACATTTTCGCCAATTTCCCCGCGTTGTTCCAGTCGATCTTCGCGTCCAACTGCATCGCAGTGTCATTCGTGGTCGCGGTGATTCTCAACGCTGTGCTGCCTGGTGAGGAGCGTTTCCTGTCCGCCCCGCAGCATCAGGAGGACTGATCTCGACGAGTCGCTCCCCATTTCAGGGAGCTTACGAAAAATCCCCATCCCGAAAGTCAGGATGGGGATTTTTCGTAAGCTCGCATCATGCGGGAAAACTTTCAGTGCCCCTGCTTAATCCAGTCGGAAATCGAATCCTTGACCGCCTGCGCGTAGATGGTATTCGACATCCCCGGATGGATGCCGTCGCCGGCGAGCTCGTCGGCGTGTGCCGAAATGGCCTTGTCCCAATCGACCAGCACGACGTTGTTGGAATGGGCCTTCGCGTAGTTCCTCAATACGTCATTCGTGCCGGGGGCCCATGAGACAGGGGCATGCGCGTTGATGAGCACCAGAACCCGATCCGGACCTATATCGTCATGCAGCGCATCGAGCTGGTCGTCCGTCACCACGGAATTGGTGGCGAGACCCACCAGTACCCACGGACGCAGATTCCCCTGCGATTTTTGCTGGTCGATGAGCTCTTGCGCCGTCGTCATCGCACGTGAGACCTCGGCATCCACAATGATATTGGGGAACATGTCCCGCAGGCCCTTACTGGAAGCCAGCATCACCGAATCGCCGATGGCGGTCATCTGCGAACCGTCCGGCATCTTGTGCATCGGCTTTCTTGGAGCCGGCGGTCTGGACCGGTTCCAATCGGCATGTCGTCCCTGCTCGCCCAGCATCTTGGCATTGGAGACCAGTGCCTGCTCCACACTGGTACGCACCGGCGCATGGATGACGGCATAACCGCTTGTCACGCATAACGCGATCAGCACCGCGATCGTCATGAAATTCCTGATGATCGCACGAGTTCCGTCTTTGCCGGATACATCGACCAGAGTCCCAAAACCGCCTCGGACCACCGGTCTCTCAAGCAGTTTCCAGGAAAGCATGGCGAATACGGCCGTCAGCACCACGGTGATCAGCAGCATGCGGCCCATCCGCATCCCCCATTGCGGGAACATGGCTTTGACCAACAGCCACAACGGCCAATGCCAAAGATAGATGCCATATGAATGATGGCCGATGAACGTAAGCGGTTTGAAAACCAGCAGATCCTGCATCCAGGATCCGAACGGTATGGATCCGGCGATCAGTACCAAGGCAAGCAGGGAGGCCACGAAGATGCCACCTCGGAAGGCCTCCGGCCCTTGGGAGACATGTCTCATCATCCATAGCAAGGCCAGCAGCGAAATGAACGCGGCCACCGGTCCTATCCTGTTCCATGCCGTGTGGAACGACTCCGTCCACGATCCGCCGTTCTTTCCACGCTCGCGGCGCATGATCGGCAGAATCCAGGCAAGCATGGCTCCCAACCACAATCCCATGGCATGGGTGTCGGTGCCGAAGTAGACCCGTGTGGGATCGTCGCCAGGCTGGTATTGCAATCCCATGGACAACGCACTTCCCATAGCCAAAGCCGCCAGAATGCCCACAGGCACCCATCTGTTGATGATTCTACGCAACAGCAAAACCACGAAGGGGGCAATGAGATAGAACTGCATCAGCAACGACATGAACCATAGATGCCGGAACATATCCGGATTCATCTGGGAGAAATAGCTGGCTCCGCTACTGATGGCGTACCAGTTGTAGCATCCCAGCAACGCGGTCATGATCTGGTCGCGGATGCCGACGAGCATATCCTTGTTCACGAACCAAGCCAAGGTCGTCGTCACGGGAATCAACATGAAGAACGCGGGATAGATTCGACGGAAGCGTTTGAGATAATACTCCCCCAGTCCGATTCCCCTGCCCGAATCGATATGGTTGAGCAGCGACGAGAAGATCAGGAAGCCGGAGATGGTGAAGAAAACATCGACCCCGAAAAACCCTCCGTGGAGCGAGCCTTCGTCGCAATGGTACAGCACTATAGCAATCAGGGCGATGCCCTTGAGTCCATCTAAACCGACAAAATGCCGTCTGGAAGCCACAATCACCAACCGTTCTCTCTTTTTGTCGCGTACGCTACGACCAACCTGTCGTATCGTATCACCAAGCAACCCCTTTGAAAGCAGGTAAAGGAGGCTTCTTTCAAAAGCAAAATCGCGTCGCCGCGACTGCCCGATCGACAATGCCGATCATCGGTCGCGACGACGCGATTTGCCGTACGATCCGACTGCGTTCCGCACATGACGGAACGCAGTCAGCGATCACTTGGAGAAGACGTTGCCGTAGGTGTCCTTGCCCTCTTCGGCGATGGCGGCGGACTTGCGGGCGATGGCCAGTTCCTCGTTGGTCGGGATGACGCAGATGGTGACCGCGGAATCCGGAGCGGAGATGATGCGCGGCTCCTTGGAACGGGTGGCGTTCTTCTCCTCGTCCAACTTGACGCCGAACGGGGCGAGCTTGTCGCAGACCATCTTGCGGACGACGTCATCGTTCTCGCCGACGCCTGCGGTGAAGGTGATCACATCGACGCCACCCATCTGGGCGGTGTAGTTGCCGATGTAGCCGACGATGCGATGCACGTAAATGTCCAGAGCCAGCTTGGCGTCCTCGTTGCCTTCCTCGACCAGACGATGCACCTCACGCAGGTCGCCGTAGCCGGTCAGGCCCATCATGCCGGAACGCTTGTTGAAGAGGGTGTCCAGCTCGTCGACGCTCATGTGGGCGTTGCGGATCAGGTGGAAGACGACAGCCGGATCGATGTCGCCGGTACGTCCGCCCATCACGAGGCCTTCGAGCGGGGTCAGGCCCATGGAGGTCTCGACCGGCTTGCCGGAGATCTCGGCGGAGGCGGAGGCGCCGTTGCCGATGTGCAGCACGATCTGCTTGAGTCCTTCGGCCGGCTTGCCGATGACGGACGGCACCACGGAGGAGATGAACTCGTGGGAGGTGCCGTGGGCGCCGTAACGACGGATATGGTACTGCTGGGCGACTTCCTTGTTCAGCGCGTAGGTGCTGGAAGCCTTCGGCAGCTGGAAGAAGAAGGAGGAATCGAACACGAAGACCTGCGGAACGTCCGGCAGCAGGGCACGCATGACTTCGGCGCCCTTGGCCTCCGGGCCGTTGTGCAGCGGGGCGAGCACGGCGAGGTCCTTGACCTGGCCGATGGTCTTGTCGTTGACCAAAGCCGGCTTCGGGAAGATCGAGCCGCCCTGCACCACGCGATGGCCGACGGCCACGATGCCCGCATCGGCGAGCTTCGGACCGAACTCGTCGAAGAAGCCGAGCACGCGCTTCAGACCCTGCTCATGGTCATGAATCGGCTCCTCAAGCTCATGCTTTTCGCCGTTGTACTCGTGCTTGTAGTGGCCGTCGACCGGTTCGCCGATTTTTTCGACCAGACCGGAAGCGATACCTTCGCCGGTCTCAAGATCAACCAGCTGATACTTGATAGAGCTGGAACCGGAATTGATGACAAGGACGGTTTTCGCCATTGTGGGCATCCTCCATGTGTTAATCGATGTGCCGCCTAGGCGGCTTTCCAAATCCTTAGAGTACTCGTTGCTTGCTACAAAAACACCCGTATCACTGGGCTTCGATGGCGGTCAGCGCAACGGTGTTGATGATGTCCGGAACGGTGGCGCCACGGCTCAGGTCGTTCACCGGACGGTTAAGTCCCTGCAGCACCGGGCCGACGGCCACCGCCCCCGAGGAACGCTGGACGGCCTTGTATGCGATGTTGCCCGCGCACAGATCCGGGAACACGAACACGTTGACATGTCCTGCGACCGGATCGCCCTTGGCTTTGGTGGCCGCGACGGTCGGAGACCATGCCGCGTCGAACTGGATGGAGCCGACCACCGCGAGATCCGGAGCCTTCTCCCTGACGATGGAGGTGGCTTTCTCCACGAGTTCCACATCGGGTCCTTTGCCGGAGCCCAGTGTGGAATAGGACAGCATGCCGACCTTGGGGTCAATGCCGAACGCCTTGGCGGTTTCGGCGGACTGGATGGCGATTTCGGCGAGCTGTTCGGCGTTGGGATTGAGGTTGATGGCGCAATCGGCGAATACGGCGACATGGTCCCTGAAGCACATCAGGAACGCGCCGGAGACCAACGACGTTCCCGGCTTGGTCTTGATGACCTGCAACGCGGGGCGCACCGTGTTGGCCGTCGAATTGATGGAGCCGGACACAAGACCATCCGCCTTGCCCATCACCACCAGCATCGTGCCGAAGTAGCTCTCGTCGGTCAGCTGCTTGCGGGCCTGTTCCTCGGTCATGCCCTTCTTGGCTCGTAGCTCGCACAGCTTGGCCACCATGGGCGCCAGCACGGCCTCATCATCCTTGGCCTGGAATTGGGCCTTGCACAGCGATTTCAGTCCAAGTTCCTCGCCACGGGCAAGAATGGATCGTTCGTCGCCAACGATGATCAGATCGACGATGTCGCGTTCCAGCAGATAGTCGGCCGCCTGGATGATACGGTCTTCTGTGCCTTCCGGCAGGACGATGGTCTTCTTGTCCGACTTCGCCTTGCCGAGCAGACCATATTGGAACGCGTACGGTGTCGTCGGCGCGTCGAATGGTGTTTTGATGGCCTTGATCAATTCGTCGGTTTCCACGTTCTCAGCGAAGGCCGCGTCGGCTTTGGCGATCGCGTCATCATCGTCAAAATCGACGGCAGGCAATGTCCAGACAGGAACGGGATAATCCGCGAAGCAATCCCGGAGCGGCTGCCGCTGCGTGTCATCGCAACCGGTGATGAACACTCCGACGACTTTGCTGCCGGATTCCCCGATGACTCTGGCGGACGCCTCAACCGTGTCCCTGACCTGCTCCGGCGTGCGATTGATGGTGCATACGGCCAGCAGCACCGGCGATCGCAGATCAGCGGCCACATCGGCGTTGAAAGCGAACATCGCCGGATCATACACGGAAGATCTGTCAGTGCCGACAATCACCATGGACTCCGGGTCCGCAGCTTCTACGGCATGCGTATAGGCGGCGACGATATCCGCCCTTGAACCCTTCTTGTCGGCGCGCGCTCGTTTAGGACACACGCCGACGCACTGCTCACGGGTCGGGCCGGCATTGGCGGCTCCGATCAGCACATCCGTAAACGTGTCTTTCCTGCAGACCGACGGACGGAAGACTCCTGTCCTGCCAATCGAGGCAAGTGTTTTGACGACTCCAAGAGCCACGACGTTACGGCCGTTCGCCGCTTCCGGACTGATGATGGTGATGCTGGTAAGACTCACGGTGTCTCCTGTTCAGTATGTACGTATTCACGGGTGCGATACTGCGTTGTTCGCACAATAAGCAATTCTAATGCGAAACAACCGTCGGATCGCTCTCGTGATTCGGGGGCTTCCGGGAAACATCTTACGCGAATAAAGCAATGTCCCAAGGAAGACATGCTTCCTTGGGACATTTCAAGCAATCAGGCCAAAAGACCTAGGCTCACTCGTTATCGCCAGCGGTTGCGGCGGTAGCGGAGACGGCACCCTGCTTGTTGGTGTTCACGCCGGAGTAGACCCAGTCGGTGTAATCCGGATGATCGTAGCCGTTGTCGACGGCGAACTGGAAGGCTTCCTGACGGAAGGCCTCGAGCTCGTTGATCTTGTCGGCGTACTTGTCGGCGTCGATCATGCGCAGAGCTTCAGCCTGGAGCTCGTAGCGATCAATGTTGTTGACGCGCACCATGTCGTACGGGGTGGTGGTGGAGCCCTGCTCCTCGTAGCCGTGGACGTTGAAGTTGTCGTGGTTCGGGCGATCGTAGATCAGACCACGCACGTCGCGGGCATAGGAGTGGTAGGCGAACAGGACCGGCTTGTCCTCGGTGAAGAGCTCAGCGAACTCTTCGTCGGACAGGGCCTCGTTGTTCTCCTTGGCGGACTGCAGCTTGACCAAATCCACAACGTTGACGACCTTGAACTTGATGCCCATGGCGTCCAGCTTGTCGGCGGCGGCCATGATCTCCTGGGTCGGGACATCGCCAACGGAGGCAAGCACAATCTGGACCTCATCGTTGGACTTCGCGTTGGAGGCCCACTTCCACTCGGCGGCACCCTTCTCGAGCTCGGCGCGAGCCTCGTCCAGGGTCAGCCAGGTGGCGGCCGGCTGCTTGCCGGCGATGATGGCGTTGATCTTGTTGGTGGACTTGTAGCACTTCTCGGCGACGGCCAGCAACATGTTGGAATCCACCGGGAAGTAGATGCCGATCACGTGGTCGTTGTTGAAGCACTTGTTCAGCAGGACGGAGGTGACACCCGGGTCCTGGTGGGAGAAGCCGTTGTGATCCTGACGCCACACGTGGGAGGACACGAGCAGGTTCATGGAGGAGATCGGCTTGCGCCACGGAATCTCACGGACGGTGGCTTCCAGCCACTTAGCGTGCTGGTTCAGCATGGAGTCGATCACGTGCACGAAGGACTCATAGGAGCTCCAGATGCCGTGACGGCCGGTCAGCAGGTAGCCCTCGAGGAAGCCTTCCATCTGGTGCTCGGACAGCTGCTCGGTGACCTGGCCGGTGACAGCCATGTGCTCATCGACCTGGGAGGACAGGTAGCCGGCATCCCACTGCTTGTTGGTCACGTCGTAAGCGGCCTGCAGACGGTTGGAAGCGGTCTCGTCCGGTCCGAAGATGCGGAAGTTGTCCGGGTTGTTCTTGATGATGTCGCGGGTGTAGACACCGAGACGACGGGTGGCTTCGAGCTGGCCCCAGCCGTGGCCGTACTCCTTGACTTCCTTGACCTCGTAGTCTTCCAGCTTCGGGAGCTTGAGCTCTTCGCGGATCACACCACCGTTGGCGTTCGGGTTGGCACCGATGCGCAGCTCGCCCTTCGGCATGAAGGCGGTGACTTCCGGCTTCACGGCACCGTTCTCGTCGAACAGCTCTTCCGGCTTGTAGGACTCGAGCCAGTTCTTGAGGACTTCGAAGTGCGCCTCGGTATCGCGGGCGGAAGCCAGCGGCACCTGGTGGGAACGCCAAGAGCCCTCGGTCTTCTTGCCGTCGATGAACTTCGGGCAGGTCCAGCCCTTCGGGGTGCGGAAGATGATCATCGGGTAGAACGGACGGGTCATGTCGTCGGTCTGAGCGGCGGCCTTGATGTCGCAAATCTCGTCGAAGACGGTCTCGAACAGCTCGGCGAAACGACGGTGAATCGACAGGTGATCCTCGTTGTCGAAGCCGGCGACGAACTCGTACGGCTCATAGCCCATGCCGTGGAAGAACTCGTGGAGCTCTTCGTCGGAGATGCGGGACAGGATGGTCGGGTTGGCGATCTTGTAGCCGTTGAGGTGCAGGATCGGCAGCACGATGCCGTCGGTGCGCGGGTTGATGAGCTTGTTGGACTGCCAGCCGGTGGCCAGCGGGCCGGTCTCGGCTTCGCCGTCGCCGACGATGGCCGGGACGAACAGGCTCGGGTTGTTCATCACTGCACCGTAAGCGTGGGACAGAGCGTAACCCAGCTCGCCACCCTCGTGGATGGAGCCCGGGGTCTCCGGAGCGTAGTGGGACGGGATGCCGCCCGGGTAGGAGAACTGGCGGAAGAACTTCTGCAGACCAGCCTCATCCTTGGTGATCTTCGGGAAGGTCTCGGTGTAGGTGCCGTCAAGGTAGGACTGGGCGGTACCGGCCGGGCCGCCGTGGCCCGGGCCCATGATGATCACAGTGTTCTGCTGGTGATCAGCGATGAGACGGTTGATGTGGCCGATGAGGAAGTTCAGGCCCGGGGTGGTGCCCCAGTGACCGACCAGACGATGCTTGACGTCTTCGCGGGTGAAAGGCTCCTTCATCAGCGGGTTGCTACGCAGATAAATCTGGCCGATGGAGAGATAGTTGGCTGCACGCCAGTACTTATCCACGCCTTCGATAGCTTCCTCGGAAACCGGAGCGTTCAGCTTCTTCCAAGGGGTGCCAATAACAGGACTCGTCATGTGTACTCCTGTACTCCTGCACTGTGATGTGCGATTGTTTATTTCCTTAGGACATGCGCCATATCAAAAACCTTGCGGTTCCGCGGTATGACTCATTTCCAGTCACTTGAGCATAATACGAGCGAGGTGCGACTTTTTTCTCTTTTTTTGCGACTGTGTGTGCAAATGTTGCTTTTTTGTTTGCAATTGTGAGTTTTTATCGGGCTATTTGTGCGCACTTCACAGGATATCAAAAAGATTGATAAATGGCTCAATATCAACGCTTTTAGTCGGTTAACATTTTTTCCCCACGTTCGTTTCACCAGATACACGCGCGGCGTGTTGAGCAAACGAACGTAAGCAATTGTGAGATTCGTCCGCGCGATGTTCACGTGTCTCCAATGTCTTCTTGCAACGCCACAATGGAGCAGTTAACGTTGTCCGCTTTTGATCCTCATATTCTAGGGAGAGTGTTATGGCTGCAGGTCCTGTGCTCGTTGTCGATTTCGGAGCCCAGTACGCCCAGCTGATCGCACGTCGCGTGCGTGAGGCCAATGTTTATTCCGAGCTTGTGCCGCATTCCATGCCGGTCGACGAGATGCTGGCCAAGGACCCACAGGCCATCATCCTGTCCGGCGGTCCGGCTTCCGTGTTCGAGCCGGGAGCTCCGCGCGTCGACAGGAAACTGTTCGAGGCCGGCGTCCCCGTGCTTGGCATCTGCTACGGCTTCCAGGCCATGGCGTATGCGTTGGGAGCGGATGTCGACAAGGCCGCCCTCGGCGAATACGGCAAGACGGAGACCACCATCGACAAGGCCGAAGGTCTGCTCGACGGCTCCCCCGTGGAACAGAGCACCTGGATGAGCCACGGAGTCGCGGTCAAGACCGCTCCGGAAGGTTTCGAAGTGCTGGCCCACACCGAAGGCGCGCCCGTCGCGGCCATGCAGGACGAATCCCGCAAACTGTACGGCGTGCAGTGGCACCCGGAGGTCAAGCACACCCCGATGGGCCAGAAGCTCATCGAGAACTTCCTGCACAGATGTGCCGGCCTCGGCGACAACTGGAACGCCTCCAACATCATCGACGACCAGGTGACGAAGATCCGTGAGAAGGTCGGCGACGCACAGGTGATCTGCGGTCTGTCCGGCGGCGTTGATTCCGCCGTCGCCGCGGCGCTGGTGCACAAGGCCATCGGCGACCAGCTGACCTGCGTGTTCGTGGACCACGGCCTGCTGCGCAAGGGCGAGGCCGAGCAGGTCAAGCATGATTTCGTCAAGGCCACCGGCATCAAGCTCATCGCAGTGGACGCCTCCGAGGACTTCCTCACCGCGCTGAAAGGCGTGAGCGAGCCGGAGAAGAAGCGTAAGATCATCGGCGAGAAGTTCATCCGCACCTTCGAGAAGGCGCAGCGCCAGGTCATCGAAGAGGCCGGTGCCTCCGGTAAGGAAGTCAAGTTCCTCGTGCAGGGCACCCTGTACCCGGACGTGGTGGAGTCCGGCGGCGGCGACGGCGCGGCCAACATCAAGTCCCACCACAATGTGGGAGGCCTGCCGAAGGACATCAAATTCCAGCTCATCGAGCCGCTACGCACGCTGTTCAAGGATGAGGTCCGCGCCATTGGCACCGAACTCGGTCTGCCGGACGAAATCGTGTGGCGCCAGCCGTTCCCGGGCCCAGGCCTGGGCATCCGCATCATCGGCGAGATTACCAAGGAGCGCCTAGACGTGCTGCGCGAGGCCGACGCCATCGCCCGCGAGGAACTGACCAAGGCTGGTCTTGACCGTGACATCTGGCAGTGCCCGGTCGTACTGCTGGCCGATGTGCACTCCGTGGGCGTGCAGGGCGACGAGCGCACCTACGGTTCCCCGATCGTGCTGCGTCCGGTGTCTTCCGAGGACGCCATGACCGCCGATTGGTCCCGCATCCCGTACGACGTGCTGGCCACCATCTCGACGCGCATCACCAACGAATGCCCTCAGATTAACCGCGTGGTGCTCGACTGCACCTCCAAGCCGCCGGCGACCATCGAATGGGAGTGACGGTTCCCGCGGCATTGTGGTGATCGCGTTATGAAAATGGCCTCTGGATGGATACCGTCCAGAGGCCATTTTCATATCAGATCAGCATCCAGACCGGCGCTCAGCCAAGCATGCCGGTCCACATGCCCACGAAGTCGGGCAGCGTTTTGCGTGTGGTCTCCACGTTGCGCACAGTCACATCCTCGATGCGCAAACCGAGCATCGCCGCGAACGTGGCCATGCGGTGATCGGCGTACGTCTCCATTTCGGCGCCGTGCAACGCGTCAACGGGTACCGGTTCGATGGCGATGCCGTCCGTCAGCTCATGTGCTTTGCCGCCGATGCGCGTGATCTCGTTAACCAGCGCCTCCAGACGGTTCGTCTCATGCCCGCGCAGATGGCCGATGCCGATCATGTTGGTCGGCGCGTCGGCGAACACCAGAATCGCCGCAAGCGACGGCGCGATCTCGCCTGCCGCGGTCAGGTCGAAGTCTCCCAGCCCGTTGATGTGCCCATCGCCGCTGACCTCGCAATAGCGGGTGCCGTTCTCTTCGGGGAACGAGACCTTGGCGCCCATTCGTTCCAGGTACCCCGGCAGCAGCCCGCCCGGCTGCGTGGTGGTCTCGGGCCAGTTCGGCACGCGCACGGTGCCGCCCGCGATCAACGCGGCTCCCAGGAACGGCGCGGCGTTCGACAGATCCGGTTCTACGGTCACGGAACCGGGCAGCTGAACCGTTCCCGGCTTTACACGCCACACATGCGATTGTTCGTCCGCTGCGGCGTCCACGCCGGCGGCTCGCAAATCGGCTACAGTCATGCGGATATGCGGCAAACTTGGGGTTTTCTCCCCCACATGATGCAGTTCAAGGCCTCCCGGCACACGCGATCCGACGAGCAGCAGTCCGGAGATGAACTGTGATGAGCCAGAAGAATCGATGCTCACCACGCTTGGAGAGTCATACTCCCCCGCCGGCGCCGGTGGGGTGATGGTGAAGGGCAGACGTCCCTTCTCGCCATGGTATTCGATGGTGGCACCAAGCTGTTCGAGTCCGTCCAGCACCGGTTTCATTGGGCGGGCGTATGCCTGCTCGTCGCCGTCGAAGTCGACCGGTCCGCCCGCAAGCATCGCGAGTCCAGGCACGAATCGCATCACAGTTCCGGCCAAACCACAGAAAATCCTCGTATTACCATGGAATCGACCGTCTTCCGGCGGTGTCACCGTCACGGTCGTCTCGCTATCGGCGTCAATGTCGCACCGCACGCCAAGCGCGCGCAGTGCGTCCATCATCAGTTCAGTGTCACGCGAGCGCAACAGACCTATCAATCGCACGGGTTTCGAGCCAAGGGCCGCGAGGATGAGGTAACGATTCGACAACGACTTGCTGCCAGGCACCACCACGGTGGCATCCAGCGGCCTGCCGGCATACGGCGCCGGCCACAAGTTCTCTTGAAGTGCTTCCATGTCCACCATGTTAGCCAAAACCAGCGGAAGTCATCGGCGCCATCTCGTCAGCAAGACATATGGCGGCTCCATGACGAAAAGAAAAACATACACTGCCGGTTTGTCTGCCTATCATGATGGACAGCCATTCTTCCGAAGACGTCCGTTCTTCCCGGCAAATCCGAAAACACCAAAGCCCGGGATTCCAGTCATCATTTGGCTGGAATCCCGGGCTTTCCGGTCGGGCTGACAGGATTTGAACCTGCGACATTCTGCTCCCAAAGCAGACGCGCTACCAAACTGCGCTACAGCCCGTACAAGCATTCTTCCCACGCAACGCATGACTCCCATCCGTATGCGAAGGATGAACACGAGTTTCCATTGTAGCGTATGGTAGGACAACGTCAGACTAGAATGTCGATTATCGGAAGGAGCGCTCATGGGACGTCATCAGCAGGCCGAATCGTCGGGCATCATCTCCTTCATGGCATGCGCCGCTCTCGCATGGATCGCCATGGATCTGTACCTGCAGTTCGCCCCCGCCATCTGGCGTGTCACCCAACGCATGTTCACCGTGTGCGCGGGAATCACCGCGGGATGCGGAGTCATCTCATTCGGCTTGGGATATATCCGTAATTCACATTCGATGACGCTGAAACATGGCTGGACCATTCCGATCCGTCGAATCTTCGAAATACTCGCCCTCTCAGTGGTCTATGCGTCGACCATCTTCGTCACGGCGTTCATGATGCTTTCCATAATCAGCGACATAATGGGGCTGCGTACACTGAAAGGATATCTGACCGTACTCTGCTCCGCGCTCTCAGGAGTCGTCGGATACCTCACATTCGTCCAAGCGGAATTGATGAACGCGAAGACCATCGCATCCCTGCTGCCGTTCTTTGTGGTTTCCGGCGTCAGCATCGCAGGACTGACGTCCGATGACCCGTACTGGTACAACAACAACTTCTCCCAGCTGGGCGACCGTACCACGTTCGCGGCGCGCATGTTCAATTCGACATTGATGTTGGCCGGCATCTGCATCGTCATCATCAGCTACTTCGCGATCTCCGAACTCATCACCACGCATCGGCTGCAAATGCAGTACCTCTCACCGGACGACAGGGAAAACACGCCGAAGCATTTCAGAATCAGAATCCTCCTGCTGTCAATCATGCTGACGCTTGCGGGGATCGCCTTCATCGGCATCGGCGCGTTCCGGTATACGCCGCATCCGATCCTGCACAACGTATTCGCCCGAGGATTGCCCTGTCTGATGAGCGTGCTAATGATCGCACTGCCCTGGCTTGCGCCGCAGCTTTCAAAAGTCGTATACGTGATCTCCGACCTCGCCATTGCGATCGGCGCATTCGCCGGCTTCCAATGGCTGTCCGGACGCAACACCCTGACAAATGTCGAAGCGCTCGCCGGAATGATGTTCCTGGGTTGGTTCATCATCTTCTCACGGCAGATCGCGGCGATCGAGGCTGATCGTGTGCAGACGCAACTCATCCTGACGCCGACCAAACATCCACGCTCCGTCGAGGATCTCGCCGAAGTCAGTGAGACCGTTCCTGAGAGTTCCTCGCGGCTTGCCTCGGAAGTTTGACCTTCCGAGGAGAACACAGGAAAAGACAGGAGGGACCATCCAAACGGATGACCCCTCCCATCAAATCGCGCGTGACCGTCAGAAATCATAGTTTTTGGCGTTCGGCTTCTTGTCGCTCATCAGCAGCAGGAAGCTTCTCGACTGCGCGGTGATCGCGAAACCGGCCTCGTAATTGAGCTCCGGCCCTTTCGGATTATGGGTGTCGACCACAAGCCGCCACTTCTTGCCGTACCGCTCGTCCGGCAGGGTGAACATGATCGGCTCATAATGCGCGTTGAAAATCAGAATGAAATCGTTGTCCACCATCTGATTGCCATACCAGTCGGCCTCCGGAATGTCGGAACCGTTCAGATAGATCATCACCGAGAAGGCGTGGGTGTTAGACCAATCCTCCATGTCCATGATGGAGCCGTTGTGGTCCATCCATTCGACCTGCGGAATCTTGTCGGCAGGATCGCCCGGCTCGCGTCCGGTGAAGAAACGACGGCGATGCAGCACGGGATGTTCGAGACGCAGGTGGATCATCTTCGAAACGAATGCGAGAAGATCCTTCTGGTCGTCGTCGAGATCCCAATTCGTCCATGAAATGGCGTTGTCCTGGCAGTAGGCGTTGTTGTTGCCCTGCTGGGTACGGCCCACCTCGTCGCCGCCGCAGATCATCGGAATGCCCTGGCTGCACAGCAGTGTGGCGAACATGTTGCGCATCTGCTGCTGCCGCAGGTCGTTGACGTCCTTGATGGTCGTCGGACCTTCCACTCCGCAGTTCCAGGAACGGTTGTTGCTTTCACCATCCCTGTTGCCCTCGCCGTTGGCGTCATTGTGCTTTTCGTTGTAGCTCACCAAGTCGTTCATGGTGAAGCCATCATGCGCGGTGATGAAGTTCACGGAAGCCACGGGACGACGGCCGTTCATCTGATACAGGTCGGAACTGCCCATGAGACGGCTGGCGAATTCCGGCAATGTGGACGGTTGCGAACGCCAGAAATCGCGCACGCAATCACGATAACGGCCATTCCATTCGGACCAGCTGGATGGGAACCCACCCACCTGGTAGCCGCCGGAACCCAGATCCCACGGTTCGGCGATAAGCTTGACCCGGGAGATGACCGGATCCTGCTCGACGATGTCGAAGAACGCCGACAGTTTGTCGACCTCTTGGAACTGCCGGGCCAACGTGGCCGCCAAATCGAATCGGAAGCCGTCGACGTGCATTTCGGTGACCCAGTAGCGCAGGCTGTCGGTGATGAGCTGCAGCGCATGCGGCGAGCGCATCAGCAGGGAGTTGCCGGTGCCGGTCGTGTCGAAGTAATGGCGGCGGTCGTTGTCGACCAGACGGTAGTAGGCGCCGTTGTCGATGCCTTTGAAGCTCAGTGTCGGCCCCAGGTTGTTGCCTTCGGCGGTATGGTTGTACACCACGTCGAGGATGACTTCCATGCCGGCACGATGATAGGCCTTCACCATGGATTTGAATTCGTTGACCTGTTCGCCGCGCTCTCCGGAACTGGAGTACACGTTATGCGGCGCGAAGAAGCCGATGGTGTTGTACCCCCAGTAATTGCTCAGTCCCTTTTCCTGCAGGAAGCTGTCGTTGACGAACTGGTGTATCGGCATAAGTTCTATGGCGGTGACGCCAAGCTTCTTCAGATACTCGATGACCGAAGGATACGCGAGTCCCGCGTAGGTTCCGCGGATGTCCGGAGGTACATCCAGGTTGAGGTTGGTCATGCCTCGTACGTGAGCCTCGTAGATCACCGAATCGTGATATGAGATGTTAGGATGCTGGTCGTTACCCCAATCGAAATACGGATTAATCACGGCGGATTTCATGGTATGGGCCGCGGAATCCAGCGTGTTCATGCTGTTCACGTCGTCGGGGCTTTTGAACCAATACGAATACAGGCTCTCATCGCCGTCGATTTTGCCTTCGATGGCCTTGGCGTACGGATCGAGTAGCAGTTTGTTCGGATTGCACCGTAGCCCCTTCATCGGGTCATACGGACCGTACACGCGATACCCGTATCGTTGACCGGGCTGTATGCCAGGCAGATAGTTGTGCCATACATAGGAGTTCTGCTCCGTCATTTCCACTCGGGTCTCATGGTCTTCCTCATCGAAAAGACAGAGCTCGACCTTCTGCGCCACTTGGGAGAAAAGAGCGAAATTCACGCCGGCGCCGTCATAGCTTGCGCCGAGTGGATACATCGATCCAGGTCTGATTTGCATGATTCAAGTATCGCACGTTTTGCAGGACGAATCCGTTATTTCCATCATTCCGGCGATTGTTTTTACAATTCGGGACCCGCCCGACGCTATCGGCGTCGTATTCTGCGGATTTCCTCATGCAGGATGGCGATCATCGAATTGGACGCCGTGATACGCGTGCCTTTCAGCTGCTCCCATGAGACCCAAGCCGATTCGACATGCTCGTCGCTGTCGAAATGCTTCTCCCCTTTGTGCCACCGATGCAGATGCATCACCATGATGTTCGCCAATTCGTCGGTCATGCCTTCGGATGAGTAGAAACTCCCCACATGGTCGATGACGCAACCGTTTTCGCCGTCCGGCTCGACCCCGGTCTCCTCCCGAAGCTCCCTGAGGGCCGCGGCATCGACATCCTCGCCATCATCGATGAGTCCTGCCGGCAGGCCGTAGGCGAAAGCGTCGCAGCCGACGCGATACTCCCGTTCGAGCAGATACCGGTCTTTGGAGCAATCGTGCACCAGCATGACCACGCAGGGCGCATGACGCATCACCTGTCGACGGATCACGGTCCGTCCGCCTCCGCACATGGGCAACGCGATCCTCATGTCCTCGACACCGAAAATCTCGCCTTGGTACACATGCTCGCTGCTGAGTACCGTGGCGGGCCTGGTCATGTCCACACCGTCACCGGATTCATCCAATGACATATCCACGCCGCTCATATCGGACGTCATCCTCAGCGTTCCTGTCCGCAGGACGGCAGCACCAGATTCCACGGATCGGTGTTCATGGAGATCCAGCGAACGGTCGGAATGTCTCCGGTCGCCTCGGACACCGCCCGTGGCACGTCGCCCATGGCGTATTGGAACCATATGGATTCGATGGCGCTATGGGGCGTGTTGACGAACATCGGACGAATCTGCGGGTCTCCCTGTCCAAGTCCGATTCCTTCGGCACGCATGGACGCCTCATAGCGCGCCTGCTCGATGGCGTCGGTCACCGGATGGTGGCGAAGGTCGCTGGTCACATAAACGTCCACGCCCGCCGCGCGAACCTCATCGAACAGGGAATCACCGGAACCCGGCAGAACCGCCACCGTGCTGACCGTCGCGTCCAGATCGCCGCACACCTGCACGCCCAGTTCGGTATATGGCAGCGCATCGGCGACACGGTGCGCGAAATCGCTCAATGTCATCGGCTTCGGCAACCGTCCGACGCGCCCCAGTCCGACCGGATGCTCGGCCTTCGGATCATCGATAGGCACCAGCGGACGCTGGTCGGTCAATCCGAACGCGTCGGCAGCGGCCATGCCGACCCCTCGATAGGCAGCGTCCGCATTGGTATGCCCGACCCACAACGCGCAACCGGCGAGATTAAGCTTGCGTACGATCTCACCTCTGAATCCCAGTCCGGACACCGCATGCACGGAACGGAAGAACAGCGGATGATGGCAGATCAGCAAATCGACGCCATCCGCGATCGCCTGATCAACCACCGCCATGGACGGGTCAGCCGCGAATGCGATGTTGCGTACCTCATGGCGGAGATCTCCCACGATAAGCCCCGGCTCATCCCACTGTTCCGCATATTTCAGCGGATACAGCTTCTCCAGTACATCCACCACCTGCTTCAACGTTGCCATTTTTCTGCCTTTCTTCATTCCGTGTGCCAAACCGACGTCCATTGATGCAAACGGGTCAGTGGGCGGCCAGCTGCCAATCGGATCCGATGCCCGTGGACACGTCCAACGGAACCGCCATGGTGACGGCATGCTCCATGGCGTCCTTCACCAAGGCGGTGACTTTCTCAGCCTCGCCCGGAGCGATCTCCACCACAAGTTCGTCATGGATCTGCAGAATGATGCGGCTATTGAGCTTTTCCTCCTGCAACGAGCCATATGCGCGTATCATGGCGATTTTCATGATGTCGGCCGCCGATCCCTGGATCGGCGCGTTCAGCGCGGCGCGTTCGGCCGCGTCGCGTACGGCGCGGTTCGGCGATTTGAGACCTGGGAAATATCTACGTCTGCCGAAGATGGTCTCGGTATATCCTTTCTCGCGTGCAGACGAGACCAGCGATTCCAGATATTCATGGACCTTGCCGAAGGTCGCGAAATATTGGCTCTTCAACGACTCGGCTTCCTTGGGCTTGATTTTGAGCTGCTGCGCGAGCCCATACGTGCTCAAGCCATAGGCAAGTCCGTAGCTCATCGCCTTGACGTGGCTTCGCTGGTCGGAGGTAATGTCCTCGACGGGGATGCCGTAGACCAGGCTCGCCACGTATTTGTGGAAGTCCTTGCCGGAGCGGAAGGCCTCTATCAGGGCCTCGTCTCCGGAAAGGTCGGCCATGATGCGCAACTCGACCTGTGAATAATCGGAGCTGAGCAGCGATTCGAATCCCTCTCCCGGCACGAACGCGGAACGAATCTCACGTCCTGCGGGATCCCTGTTGGGAATGTTCTGCAGATTCGGATCGACGGAACTCAATCGCCCAGTGGCGGCCACGGTCTGCTCGAACGTGGTATGGATACGTCCATCACGCCTGTTCGTAGCGTCTATCAGCGTCTGCACGATCTGCTTGAGCTTGTTCTTCTCCCGGTGCATGAGCAACGCATCGAGGAACTGGCATGCGCGGTCATTGTCATATGACCGGTCCCGCAATGTCTGCAGCGCCGCGGCGTTGGTGGTGTATGAGCCGGACTTAGTTTTCTTCGTGGGTCTCAGTCCCATGTCCTCGAACAGGATCTTCCGCAGCTGCTTGGGGCTTTGCAGGTTCACACGCTCACCTGCGAACCGCCAAGCGGTTTCCTGCGCCTGGCTGGCCTCCGTGGCCAGCTCCTCGCGCATCTGCTCCAGTCGTGCCATGTCCACCTGCGCGCCCGCCTGCTCCATGCCGTGCAGGACGTGGGAAACCGGAATCTCAATGGATTCCAGCAGACCAAACTGCTTCCGCTCATCCAGAATCCCGGAGAGATAATCGGCCAGAAGTCCCACAATCGCAACGTGGGCCGCCAGCTTCTCGTCATCTTCGGAATCGGAACCTTCCGGCTCGTCAAAATCCAATGTCCCCTGCGTCGCGCTTTCATCTTGCGCCTCGACATGCAGATCTAGGAAATGCGCGGCCGCCTGTTCCAACGTATCCGCATGGAAATCAGGATGGACAAGATAGCCTGCGAGCTTGGTGTCGAACAACGGTTCGGGAAACTCCACACCGACGCTGCCAAGCAGATGCGACTGCTCCTTGTAGCCATGCACCACCAAGGACCGGTGGTGGCGGTCAAGTATCCGTTGCAGGGATCGCAGCATGTCCTTGCCGGACACGTTGATTCGGGCAGCCTCGCCATGGGAGGCGATCATCACCGTCGAAAGCGATGCGTTCCCCGGCTTGGACGTGCCCTCCGCCTGGAGAATCCACGACCGCGCCACCATATCCGAGCAACGGCTTTCGGCATCGACCTCGAATCCGAACGATGCCGATGCATCGATTCGTTCATGCCGGTCATGCGTGTGCCCCTGCGATTCGGGAAGATGCGACTGGGCCCAGGACTCAAGCCCGTCCGGATCGTCGATGGCTTCGACATGTGGCAGTTCGAGTTTGCTGGTCTCTCTCACCACCTCGGACGTTTTGCCGGTATTGAACGTCCTCATCACACGGTTCTTGGTTCTGATGCCGAATTCGAGCTTGGTGAACAAAACATCGAGCTGGTCGGCGTCGACCTGCCCGAAAGTCAGATCCGACACCGTCACACCAAGATCGAGGTCACGAACCAATGCGTTCACGGAACGGTTCAGTTTGACCTGTTCGATGCTCTCCCTCAGGGCCTCGCCCTTTTTCCCGCCGATTTCGTCGGCGTGCTCAATGATCTGGTCGAGGCCTCCATATTGGTTGATCCATTTGGCGGCGAACCCGTCACCCACTCCCGGCACACCGGGAATGTTGTCCGCCGTCTCGCCCCGCAACGCAGCCAAATCGGGGTATTGGGCCGGCGTGACATGGTACTTCTCCTCCACCGCGGCGGGAGTCATATGCTTCAAATCCTTGAAGTGATGTCCCGGATACAGCACGGTGATGTTGTCGTTGATCAACTGGAACGCATCACGATCGCCCGACAGAACCAATGTCCGATAGCCGGCCTGATCGCCCATGCTGGCGAGCGTGCCGATCACGTCGTCGCCTTCGAATCCAGGCTTTTCGATGAACGTGACTCCCAGGGCCTTCAGCATCTGCTGAATCAATGGAAGCTGGGAAAGCAACTCTTCGGGGGCCGCATCACGCGTTCCCTTGTATTGCGGCAGCATCTGGTTGCGGAACGTGCCGCCCTTCACATCGAAGGCGACCGCAAGGTGGTCGGGATGCTCGGCATCGATCACCTGCGAAAGCATGGTCGCGAATCCCCAAACCGCATTGGTGGCCTGACCGTCCGACGTACTGAAATTTTCTACGGGCAAGGCAAAAAAAGCGCGGAACGCCAAGGAATGGCCGTCTACGACCAATAGCGTTCCGCGTGAAGTGCCTTCCACAGTTGGTGTGTTAGCGCTCATCCTCTGCTTCCGACTTCTGCTCGCCATACTTGGCGATGATGGCCATGGCCAAGCGCTTCTTCGGGATGCGCTGGTCCATGGAGGTCTTCTGAATCCAACGGAAGGCTCCCTGCTCGGAGAAGTCCGCCTTGTCCATCAATAGGCCCTTGGCACGGTCGACAAGCTTTCGCTCCTCAAGCGTCTCCTCGGCCTTCTTGAGCTGCTCTTCCGCCTTCTTGAGCTGCTCCTCGGTCTCCTGCAACTTGGATTCGCTGCGTTCGACATTGTCCAGCAGGTCGTTGATCTCGGCGAATCGTCCCATGGCCACTTCCAGAGCCGGCAGCAACTTGGACTCCTCATACGGCTTGGTGACATAGGCCATGGCACCGGCGCCGGTGGCCTTCTTGACCAGATCGGACTGGGAGAACGCGGTCAGCATGACGACAGGAGCGATGTTCTCGTCACAGATGATGCCCGCGGCCTCGATGCCATCCATGCGCGGCATCTTGACGTCCATGCACACCACGCTCGGGCGGAACTTACGGGTCAGCTCGACGGCCTCCTCGCCATTGGCGGCCTCGCCTACGACCTCATAGCCGTTGTCCTCCAACATGGCCACCAAGTCCATACGGTTCACAGATTCGTCTTCGGCAACGACGACGGTCCGCTTGCCGGATTCCTTGCCTTCAGTGGATTCCTGTCCAGGTTCCGCGGCAGCCTGGAGCTCCTCGTCAGTGAGCACTTCCGGTTCCGTGGTCTTCTCTGCAGCCATGTCGGTCTCTTTCCACTGTCACGCCCAAAGCCGGCCTAACGTGTCCCAACCTGGGCCTGGATTGATATTGATTTCTTACGTGCCCTCGGTGGGACTCGAACCCACACTGCGCAGATTTTGAGGCTGCTTCCTCTACCAATTGGGATACGAGGGCTTGCACGCAACTATGACAGGGTAACACAACATCATGGCTTATGGCAAATCCACGGCGTTGTCATCGGCATGTCGCAAAAATGGGCCTCCCGTCGGGAATCCGGCGGAAGACCCATTGTGCATAGCCGTCTAACGCGACGGCATCTCAATCTCAGTCGCAGGCACCAACGGTGTGGACATAGATGGAGTCGGTGCGACCCGGCTGATGCTCACCCTGGGCGGAGCTCAGCACGACGATCTTATCGCCGTCGACGACCTTGCCGGCGTCCTTCAGAACCTTGTCGGTGAAGACCATGAGATCCTTGCGGGACTTGTCATGGTAGTCCTCGTCGACCAAGAAGGATTCGGTGCCCCAAGACAGAGCCAGCCAATGATAGGTGTGCTCGTTGTTGGTGATGCCGTAAATCGGGGTGGCCGGACGCTCACGGGACACGCGGTGCACGGTGGAACCGGTCTGGGTGTAGGCGACGATAGCCTTGGCGTTGAGCTTCTCGGCCAGATCGACGGCGGCGGAGGAAACGGCGCCGGTGGAGGACATATCCAGATTCTTCAGCTCCGGGATACGGTCGAAACCATGCTCGGTGGCGAAAGTGGAGATGCGGCTCATGGTGTTCACGGTGACTGCCGGATACTTGCCGACGGCGGTCTCGTTGGAGGTCATGGTGGCGTCGGCACCGTCGAGGACGGCGTTGGCGCAGTCGGAAGCCTCCGCACGGGTCGGAACCGGGGAGCTCACCATGGAGCCCAGGACCTCGGTGGCCACAATGACCGGCTTGGCGTACTGGCGGGCCAGCTCGATGCAGCGCTTGGTGGCCAGCGGCACCTCTTCCAGCGGGCACTCGACGGCCATATCGCCACGGGCGACCATGATGCCGTCGAAGGCCTTCACGATCTCTTCGAGGTTCTCCAGAGCCTGCGGCTTCTCGATCTTGGCGACGACCGGGATGCGGCGGCCTTCCTCGTCCATGATCTCGTGGGCGCGGTCGATGTCGGTGGCGAAACGCACGAAGGACATGGCGATGATGTCGGCGCCGGTGCGGATGGCCCAACGCAGATCCTCTTCGTCCTTCTCGGTCAGCGCCGGCAGGGACACGGCGACGCCCGGCAGATTGATGCCCTTGTGGCTGGACACCGGACCGGCCACGACGACCTTGGTGTACACGTTGTTGCCTTCGACCTTGGTGACCTCCAGGCGGACCTTGCCGTCGTCGATCAGGATCGGATCGCCTGCATGGCAGTCGCCCGGCAGACCCTTGAAAGTGGTGGAGGTGATGTGCTCGTCGCCTTCGATGTCATCGGTGGTGATGATAAATTCCTGGCCTTCGGTCAGCTGGACCTTGTCCTCGCCGTCGGCGTTCTTCTTGAACCAACCACAGCGGATCTTCGGACCCTGCAGATCGACGAGGGCGGCAACGTTGCGGCCGGTGGCCTTGGCGGCGGCACGAAGGTTGTTATAGACCTTGAGGTGATCTTCCGGAGTGCCGTGGGAGCGGTTCAGACGAGCGACGTCCATACCTGCCTCGACAAGGCTGGTGATGCCTTCCAGGGACTCGGTGGCTGGACCGATGGTATCTACGATCTTGGCTTTACGCATGAATGCCTGCCTATTCTTGTTGATATTGATTTGGGATCTGACGACCCTGTTTCCAGTGGCATAGTTTACTAGCAAAAAGCGCCCACTTCCACCTCTGGGCGAGGTGTGTTGTGAGCGCTCACATTATTTTCGGGAAAACGTGGAACGTCATTTTCCAAGCGTTAGGCGAATCATCATTTTCCGTTCTTCTCCACGGCACGCATCTTGATGACGCTGGCCAGAGCCGCGCCTCCGATCGCAAGGACGATTACAACGAGAGACAGCCATGTGGGCACTTCCGGTACCCAGGAAATCGGCCGTCCGCCGTTGAGGAACGGCAGCGAATTGCCATGCAGCGCTTCCATGATGAGCTTGACGCCGATGAATCCCAACACCACGGACAGGCCCAACGGCAGATAGACGAGCTTGTCGAGCAGCTCGCCCAGCAGGAAGTACAGCTGCTGCAATCCGAGCAATGCGAATACATTGGAAGTGAACACGATGAAGGGATCCTTGGTAAGGCCGAAAATCGCGGGAATCGAATCGAACGCGAACATCACGTCGGTCGTTCCGATGGTCAGGAAGACGATGAGCATCGGAGTCCAGTGCTTGACTCCGTTCTTCACCGTGCGAAGCTTCTCACCGTCGTATTCGTCGGTGATCTTGATGACCTTGCGCAGAGCATGGATCAGCGCATTCTCATGGTACTCCTCGTCCTCATCCCCGCCGGCGACAAGCTTGACGGCCGTGACGATGAGGAACGCGCCGAACAGGAAGAACACCCACGTGAAGCGCGAGATGATGGCCGCGCCCACCAGGATGAAAAGGCCTCGAAGGACCAATGCGACGGTGATGCCGACCGAGAGCACGAATTTCTGCAGTTCCTTGGGAACGGCGAAATTCGACATGATGATGACGAACACGAACAGGTTGTCGATGCTCAACGAATATTCGGTGAGCCAGCCCGAATAGAATTCGATGGCCGGCTTCGAGCCGGCGAAGAACCACATGAGCCCGCCGAAGATCAATGCCATGACCACGAAGAACGCGATATGCTGCACGCATTCCTTGGTGGATGGCACATGTGGTTTGCGCCCGATGACGAACAGGTCGACCACGAAGAAGACGGCGAGCACCGCGAATGTGGCGATTTCAAAAGCAAGTGGTGTTTCAGCCATGGTTCACCATGGTACGTATGCCGGCTGACCGGATGGTTTTCAAGGTGGAACCCCGGAGACAAACTCCGTCATTTGCTGGCTTCGGTCATCTGCCGGAGCTCCTTCTTCAAATCGCGGATCTCATCGCGCAGACGCGCGGCGAGCTCGAACTGCAACTGCTCGGCGGCCGTGTGCATCTGTTCGGACAGCTGCCTGATCAAATCAGCCAGGTCCTGCGCCGGCAGGCCTGCCTTGAGGATCTCCTCGTGGCGCCTGTCCTTCTCCTCCTTACTGGTGGCCGGAACGCCGAGATGTGAATTGCCGGCTTTGTCCGCATTGCGGTAGCCGGTGCCAAGCAGAGTCTGAGTGTCGACGTCCTCCTTGGCGAGCATGTCGTTGACGTCGGAGATCTTCTTGATGAGCGGTTTCGGATCGATGCCATGCTTCTTGTTGTAGGCGATCTGGATGTCGCGACGGCGGTTGGTCTCATCGATGGCCTTGTGCATGGCGTCGGTGATGTCATCCGCATACATGATGACGGTGCCGGACACGTTTCTCGCGGCACGCCCGATGGTCTGGATGAGGGAACGGTACGAGCGCAGGAAGCCTTCCTTGTCCGCATCGAGGATCGCCACCAACGACACCTCCGGCAGATCGAGTCCCTCACGCAACAGGTTGATGCCGACGATGACGTCGATCTTGCCTTCGCGCAGCTCACGCAGCAGCTCGACACGGCGCAGCGTGTCCACATCGGAATGCAGATACTCGACCTTGATGCCTCGTTCGAGAAGATAGTCGGTCAGGTCCTCGGCCATCTTCTTGGTGAGTGTGGTGACCAGCGCGCGTTCGTTCCTTGCCACCCGGTCCTTGATCTCGGCAAGCAGGTCATCGACCTGGCCTTCCACCGGACGCACGTCGATCTGCGGGTCGACAAGGCCGGTCGGTCGGATGATCTGTTCGACCACGCCATCGCTCAAGCCGAGCTCGTAATCGCCCGGAGTCGCGGACAGGTAAACCGTCTGGCCGACCCTCTCTTGGAATTCCGGCCATTTGAGCGGACGGTTGTCCATGGCTGACGGCAGGCGGAATCCATGTTCCACCAATGTGCGTTTGCGGCTGGCATCGCCTTCGTACATCGCGCCGATCTGCGGCACGGTGACGTGCGATTCGTCGATGACAAGCAGAAAATCGTCGGGGAAGAAGTCGAGCAGCGTATGCGGAGGGGTGCCCGGAGCCCGTCCATCGAAATGCCTCGAATAGTTTTCCACGCCGGAGCACACACCTACCTGGGAGAGCATTTCCAAATCATACGTGGTGCGCATGGTGAGGCGCTGCGCCTCAAGTTCCTTGCCCTGCTTGCGCAATTCGGCTGTGCGCTCGTCCAATTCCTGTTGGATGGTCTTCAGGGCATGTTCCATACGTTCAGGTCCGGCGACATAATGCGACGCCGGGAAGATGTGCACCTGCGTCTCATGACCGATCACATCGCCGGTCAGGGGATGCAGCGTGGAGATGCGGTCAATCTCGTCGCCGAAGAATTCAATGCGGATGGCAAGCTCCTCATAGACGGGGATGATCTCGACCGTGTCTCCACGCACGCGGAATGTGCCACGGGTGAAAGCGATGTCGTTGCGCTTGTATTGCATGGCCACGAATTTGCGCAGCAGGTCATCGCGGTCGATCTGCTGGCCTTCCTTGAGCAGCAGCATACGGCCGGCATACTCCTCCGGCGTGCCCAAGCCGTAGATGCAGGAGACCGTCGCCACCACCACACAGTCACGCCGGGTCAGAAGGTTCGCCGTGGCCGCATGGCGAAGGCGTTCCACATCGTCGTTGATGTTGGAGTCCTTCTCGATATAGGTATCGGTTTGCGGAATATATGCTTCCGGCTGGTAGTAGTCGTAGTATGAGACGAAATAGCTCACCGCGTTGTCGGGCATGAGCTCGCGGAATTCGGCGCACAGCTGGGCGGCGAGCGTCTTGTTGGGTTCGATGATGAGCGTCGGCCGCTGCAACCGTTCGATCAGCCATGCGGTCGTGGCGGTTTTGCCGGTGCCGGTGGCGCCCATGAGCACCACGTCGTTCTCACCGTTCTCGATGCGCGTGGCCAGCTCTTCGATGGCCTTCGGTTGGTCCCCAGATGGTTTGTATGGCGACTTGACCACAAAAGGCTTGTTCACGCGCTCAATGTTGAATCCCATAATCTACCTCGTCTCCAAACGCCACTGCCGCATCAGCGTATCAACATACTCGAACATACGTTCCATGGATTGCGATGAATCGATCACCGCATCCGCAATCTCCTCACGCCTTTCACGCGACGGCTGGTGGGCGATTCGGTCCAACGCCTGGGCCTCGCTCATGCCACGGGTGCGCACCATACGTTCCACACGCACGCTTTCAGGAGCCTCGACGGTGATTACGTGGTCGAAACGAAAAGGCAGATCATCCATCACCTCCGCCAGCAAGGGGATATCATGCACCACGATCGCATCGGAATTGTCCGCAAGAGCATGCCGCTCGGTCTCGGAGGCGAGTTCGTATATCAGGGGATGCTCGATTCCGTCAAGAGCCTGTCTCTCGGATTCGGCATTAGGACCGGAAAACACGTGCTGGGCGACCCACCGACGATTGAGCCCGCCCTGCCTGTCCAATGCGTCAGGTCCGAAGCGCTCCACGATTCGCCGGAGTCCGGCGCTTCCGGGTTCCACCACCTTACACGCCAACGCATCATAATCGATGAGCACGGCGCCCAGCTCACGCAGACGCGCGGCGACAGTGCTCTTGCCGGCGGCGATGCCTCCGGTCAGGCCAATTCGAATCATAGTCGACATTGTATGTCCGATATGTTCGACGTAAACGCAAAGGTCCCATGCCAAATGGCATGGGACCTTTAATCAGGAATTCACTTGAAGCGGCTTACAGCCGATTCAAATGGACTCACTTGCCGAGCAACTGGTCGCGCAGAGCGGCGAGCTGGTCGGAATCGGCGAGGGTGCCGTTGGAAGTGCTCTCGGAGGAGTAGTTGGACACCTCTTCGACCTTCTCTTCCTTCGGAGCCTGGCCATCCTCGGCTGCGGAAGCCT